>JAEIGA010002940.1_pt1 | contig 26850 bp, 21 predicted proteins | sample 9270691 | NCBI WGS metagenome assembly JAEIGA01 (sample SAMN17057246, study PRJNA624740) | gut metagenome | biome: biome; isolation source: fecal sample | host: Bos grunniens | place: China: Xizang | collected 2019 | reverse complement strand
ACCGGAACCATTACAATTAAATTCCCTTTAAATAGGAAACAAATATCGAATAGTTGAATGTTCTTGTTATTAATTGCCTTCTAACCTGATTAGCAAAAATATAGCTAGTGTCCTAAAAGTATTTTACTACAATTAAAACCTTAATATCATATGTCTATCACCAAACAAATATCAACAGATTTAGTTGCCTCTATAGGTAATTCACACCTAATGCAATTGACAGGTGATGTTATGGATACACTGATATCCAATACATCCGAAAGTGAAGTCTTGAAATCTGTTCCCGTATTAGGAACGTGTGTGGCTTTATACAAAGAAACGAAAAGCATTCAGCACTATCTTTTTACAAAGAAAATATATACTTTCTTGACTCAATTACATGATCTTAATGCCAATGAAGTTTATGACATGGTATATGAAATTGATAACGGGACGCATAAGGTACAGGAAAGATTAGGTGAGGTCCTAATAGGATTAATTGATAGATCTGATAACATTATCATAACAGCATATATTGCTCAGTTATTCAGATGCTATATTCTGAAGCGTATTTCTTTAGATGATTTCTTAGAAGGTGCACGAATACTCAATAATATATCTATCAAATCATTGCATTCGTTTCTTTCAATTTCTGACTGGTCTAAAATTGATGAGATTGACTGTCATGATTTCTATCGAGTAGGATTAGTTGATAAACTAGATATTAAGGAAGTAAAAAAGTATGATGGATATCTGAATAAATCCTATCTAGTAGGGGCTCTATATAATAGACTTAGCCCATTAGGTAAGATCCTCTATGAATGTCTTGCAAGTATTCCGGTTAATTCAGAACAATCTATTTCTATTAGGATTACTAATTTAGAGTAAATTTATATTGATTTAATCCTAATGCGTGAGAAACTTACAGGGCTATTCTTATGATATAGGAGATGTTTTTGTTAGATAACAAGTTACTAGTGCAGCAAAATATTTCAGCCACCGGTTTTGTGCGGTGGCTGAGGGTTAGAATTCGAATAAAAGCTTTGTGTCATTATCTACTTTTTCTTTGATGAACCTTGCATAGGTTTTCTCTGTTGAAAGAATAGATGTGTGTCCCAATAACTTACTGACAAGATATACTGAGATACCTTTGTTGATTGCTCGTACCGCAAACGAATGCCTGGCAACGTGGATTGATAAAGATGTACTTATACCAAGATACAGTCGGGCACCCTTAAGTGAGGTGTTTATAGTTTTATCTTTCGAGTTACGATCCATAAACAATCTGTTTTGATCCTTTAGATCATAGTCTTCAGGAAGCATATCAAATACGAATCGTTTATTCCTTCCATATTTTTCCCATTTGCGAAGTATCTTTAAAGCTGGTTCGCATAAAGGTGGCAGTACATCCGGGAATCTTTTTGTCTTGAATTGTCTTTTCCTTATTACTCGGGCATCCCAATCGATGTGTTTCCATTCAAGTGTCATAAGGTCTGACAAGCGCATACCACAGGCATAATACGAAAAGAAGAAATAATCCATAATCTCATAACTTCTTTGATGCTTCAACTTGGATTGATACACTTTTAACTGTTCAATCTGTTGATCAGTCAAGTATCTGACTTTATCGTCGTGTTCTGTATCCGGATCGTACTCAACCTCTCTGGTAGGTACAAAGTTATCACATATAGGTGCAGAGACTTGAGGCGGAACAATCCCGCAAATAGTCGCATTCTTTACTGCTTCATATAAAGGTACCAAGGATTTATTAACGGCTTCAGGAGCTTTGTTCTTGCGTACCTCGTATTTATACTTAATGTATTCGTCGAAAATGCTGACATTGAGATCTTCGAGCGTAAAGCGCTTCTTCTTGAGAAAATGTTTGATAAATGTTTCAAATGCATCAATATATTTTACCTTGTTGTACCAGCTGGAATATCCGTATGCTTTTTTAGTATACTTCATATCATTTACATATCTTGCGTACGCAATGAAGCAGGTTTTGATCGAATGAAGCTGAACTTCGCTATTGTCATCACCGCACATAATCGAGCGTATAACATCAATCGTTATCTGCCCATCATATTCAAGGAGAGCTTTGTCAATTTCTCCTTTGATGTCATAGAGTCTTGCATTAATGCGTGCAGCGTTCTTTGCTGAAGACTTTACACATTGTCTTTTAGTATCCCAATCTTTTTGATTGACCCAGATGTCGGTAGATTTCTTAATGTAACTACCGAGGTAATAGCGCAGATATACTGCGCACTCTCCCGCCGCATTTGGCTTTGTCAGAAGTGTCAGACTTCCACTCGGAATCTTCGTGTTCACCTTACTCATAATACAACTATTACCGTTACAAATTTAATGGTAACTATTTGGTAAAAATCTTGGTAAGTCTGAATTCGACGAAATGCCGTTGAATGCGATCAAAACGCACCAAGGGCGACTCCTAAGAATCGCCCTTGGTAAGTATAACTACCTGAAAAACAGAATAGTTAGCCATTAATACTCCTCCTCGTTAAAGAAAAAGTCATCCTTTGTCGGATAGTCAGGCCAGATGTCTTCGATGCTTTCGTAGATCTCGCCGTCGTCCTCGAGTTCTTCGAGATTCTCTACAACCTCAGCCCACGCTCCTGAACGCACTGCGTAGTCGATGAGCTCTTCCTTTGTTGCTGGCCAAGGTGCATCCTCAAGCTTTGATGCAAGTTCAAGTGTCCAATACATAGTTCTATAAAGTTTAAATTATTAATAATCAATAATTTTGTACACAATTCCGTTTTGGGGGCGCAAATATAGACAAAAAAACTATATGATGAAGTTCTTTTTGCTATTTTTGCACAAATTTTAATAAGCCCCTACAAATACTTTGCAAAATGGCATATATAAAAGAAGAAAGATACGATAAGGAAACAACTGAAGCAATCGCTGCTCATTATAAGGAAATCCTCAAGCTTCTGGGGGAAGACCCTGAAAGAGAGGGGCTTGTAAAGACTCCTGAGAGAGTTGCAAAGGCTTTGCAGTTCCTTACACACGGTTCCCTTCAGGACGGTGCGGAGATTTTACGAAGCGCGATGTTCAAGGAGGAATATCAGCAGATGGTTCTGGTGAAGGACATCGAACTGTATTCTACTTGCGAGCATCACGTAATGCCTTTCATAGGTAAGGCCCACGTAGCTTATATTCCCAACGGAACCATCACCGGTCTGAGCAAGATTGCACGAGTTGTGGAGACATTCGCCCGCAGGCTGCAGGTGCAGGAAAGACTTACCACTCAGATCCGTGACTGTATACAGGATACATTGAATCCACTTGGAGTAGCCGTGGTCATTGAAGCGTCTCATACCTGTATGACCCTGCGAGGAGTGCAGAAGGCCAATGCAATGACTACCACATCGGCCTTCAGCGGTATCTTCCTCCGCGACGAGCGAACCCGCAACGAATTCCTCAATCTGATCCGATAATCCGCAGAATATCTGCCAGACTATATTATTTCAGATAAGCATCTTCCACGACCTTGGCACTTCTTGCAATGAAGTCGCTGAGGTCTTTTCCTTTAAGCATACCGTTAGCCAGCAAAGCAAGGTCTGTAATCTGCTTCAGAATCTCATTATCACCGGCAAAGGCCTCAAGATCAGACTTATGAGCTGCAGCAGCTGTCTCCTTAGCCTCTGTCACAGTCCTCTTCACGTCCTCTGAAGCATCTTCGGCAGCATCCGGAATCACCTGAGCCGGAGCTACATCAGCAGCTTTCGAAGCCATAATACGGGCAACGAGAGGATTCTGCATATTGACTGTGATATTGTACATTGCAGGCATCTCGCCATAGAAATTCATTCCGCCACCCATCGCCGACATCTCACGATAGCGACGCATAAACTCGCTCTGAGTGATAAGGATAGGAGCAGCATTCTCACCCAGATTGTCAGCCTGAACATAATACTGGTTCTCCTTAGGAAGCACTGCCTGGAAAATTACAGAAAGGTCCTCCTGATCAGCCTCTGAGAGTTCCGGACGGCTCTTATCTTCCTTGGCAATGAGATTATCGATGCTGTCAGAGTCCACACGGGCAAAACGAGCATTCTCGATCCTGGTCTCAAGAAGATTCACGAAATGACTGTCAAGTTGGCAGTCCATAAGGAGTACATCATATCCTTTGGACTTCGCTGTCTCGATGAAAGAATACTGGCTCTCAGAATCTGTTGCATAAAGGAATACTACCTTCTTATCCTTGTCTGTCTGCTCTGTCTCGACAGCCTTCCTGTAATCTTCGATACTGAAATATTTATTCTCGGTGTTCTTGAGAAGACAGAACTTCATCGCCCTGTCACAGAATTTCTCATCAGAGAGCATTCCGTACTCGATGAAAAGCTTGAGATTATCCCATTTCTCTTCAAGCTGCTGGCGTTCGTTTCTGAAAATCTCATCCAGACGATCCGCCACCTTCTTGGTGATATACGTAGATATCTTCTTTACATTTGCATCGCTCTGGAGATAACTTCTCGACACGTTAAGAGGGATATCCGGAGAGTCGATCACACCGTGCAGCAATGTAAGAAAGTCAGGTACGATATTGTCCACAGAGTCAGTGACGAACATCTGGTTACAATAAAGCTGTATCTTGTTTCGCGTGATCTCTACATTGTTCTTTATCTTAGGGAAATAGAGGATACCGGTGAGGTTGAAAGGATAATCCACATTGAGATGAATGTGGAAAAGAGGTTCCTCTGCCATAGGATATAATGCACGGTAGAACTCATTGTAGTCCTCTTCCTTGAGATCGGCAGGCTTGCGCGCCCAGAGAGGCTCCACCTTATTGATCACATTATCTTTCTCTGTATCAACATATTTGCCATCCTTCCACTGCTGCTCCTTACCAAAAATCACAGGTACAGGCATAAATTTGCAGTATTTGTTCAAGAGACCCTCTATACGCTTCTTCTCTGCATATTCCTTCTCATCATCAGCGATGTACAATGTAATGACAGTACCTCTGTCAGTCTTGTCTGATTCCTCCATATCATATTCCGGAGAGCCATCGCAGGTCCATTTCACAGCCTTGGCACCTTCTTTCCAGGAGAGTGTCTCGATCGTTACCTTTTCCGCCACCATAAAGGCAGAATAGAATCCGAGACCGAAATGACCGATGATGCTGCTGAGCTGATCCTTGTATTTCTCGAGGAACTCCCCCGCTGATGAAAATGCAATCTGATTGATATACCTGTCGACTTCTTCCTCAGTCATTCCGATACCGTTATCGATAACCTTGAGGGTCTTTGCAGCCTCGTCCAGCTCGATACGTACAGCAAGTTCGCCAAGTTCTGCATTATATTCACCAGATGCAGCGAGGGCCTTCATCTTCTGGGTCGCATCCACTGCATTTGCCACGAGCTCCCTGAGGAAGATTTCGTGGTCTGAATAGAGAAATTTCTTTATCACCGGGAAGATATTCTCGGTGGTTACTCCGATTTTTCCTGTTGTCGCCATATGTTCAATTATTTTATCAATAGTCAAAAAGGTCGCCCCGAAGGACGACCTTACATAGTCAAAATATGTTCCAATTGAAAATTACTGACATTTCGTCAGACATTCTGTCATTCAAGTCATCCTGGCTGAACCAGAATGCTTGAACACGAGCAGGAACAAGGTTCAGGAATAGTACGTATATTTATCTTATTTATACATAAATCTCTTGATACTCATCTTAGGAGTCTTCTCGAAAGGCTGGTCCATATACTCCACGACATTGACCTTGCTGTATGAAGGCATAGCCTTATTGACCTCTACCATAATCTGAGCCTTATACGCTTCGAGATCGACGCCCTCTGATTTGGCCTTCTCCGCATCCATATATATCAGGGCGACAAGACGTGCACCTCTGTCTACGACAACCGACTCGATTACATAAGGCTGATTGTTCACCACTGCCTCGATCTCCTCCGGATAGATATTCTGTCCGTTTGCAGAAAGAATCATATTCTTGCTGCGGCCCTTGATGAAGATATTGCCTTTCTTGTCAAGAAGTCCAAGGTCGCCGGTACGCATCCAGCCGTCAGCGGTGAATGCAGCCGCGGTAGCCTCTTCGTTCTTGTAATATCCGCTCATAAGACTGTAGCCCTTTGCCTGGATTTCGCCCACCTTATTGTACGGATCGTCCGAGTCAATGCGCACCTCAACGCTATCTACTGCCTTTCCGCAAGACTTTGAGGCGAACTCCCACCAGTCCTCATATGCAAGAAGAGGGGCTGCTTCTGTCATACCATAGCCCACTGTGAACGGAAGCTTGAACTTTCTGAACCACTTCTCCACATCAGGATTGAGCGCAGCTCCTCCCATAACGATCTCACGGACATTTCCACCGAATGCAGTAAGAAGGGTGTTGCGGATCTTCTTGAATATGATCTGATTGAGACCTGGGATAGAAGTAATGACCTTCATTACAGGCTTATTGATCACAGGAGCTACCTTGCTCTTGAAGATCTTCTCCATTACAAGAGGAACCGTAATGACAAGGTATGGCTTCACTTCTGCCATAGCTCCAAGAAGGAGAGCCGGAGTCGGAGTCTTTCCAAGGTAATATATTGAAGAGCCTCCGCAGAGCGGATAGATCAGCTCGAACATCATACCGTACATATGAGCCATAGGAAGCATTGAGACAATCTTATCCTCAGGATATGAAGGGAGTCTCTTCTGACCGAACGCTACATTTGCCGAGAGACACTCATAACGGAGCATCACGCCTTTCGGAGCACTTGTAGTGCCGGAAGTGTAATTGATGATGGCGAGTTCCTTGTCATTGTCTGTTGGATATGCCACATCAGCAGCGGTGAATCCGCCAGGATATTTCTGAGCAAAGAGTTCTTCGATCTTATCATTTGCCTCCTGGATCTTCTCATCTGCTGCATAAAGAAGAGAGAAATCGCTTGATGAAATGACTGCCTTGATTGTCGGCATCTTCTCGATGTCAAGTTTGTTCCAGATGTCAGTATCGGTAAGAAGCACCATACTTTCCGAGTGATCTACCAGAGAGTTCACACTGTCCGGATGGAAGTCAGCAAGGATCGGCACCAGAACAGCCTCATATGTATTGGCAGCAAAGAAGGTCACACCCCAGCGTGCCGAGTTCTTTGCGCAGAGAGCCACCTTATCACCTTTCTTGAGGCCGATCGCTTCAAAGAAAACGTGGAATTTCGCAATCTGTGTCGCAAACTGTCCGAATGTAAAAAGTTCACCACGGAAATTGCCTAATGCCGGACGATCCCAGCCGGTCCTGATAGCTTCTTCGAGTCTTGTAAAGTAGTGTTTCATTGTATTTTGCTTAGATTTATGAACGGTTTGATTTTTCCAGATGCAAAAGTAAGGAAAAGTGCTCTCACACGTGTAGAATTTAGTATATTTGTGGCGAAAGGCCAATTTTTGTGGCAAATATTGTATTAAAATTGATTCACGCTATGAGAAATCGACCAATTGTAGCCTTGATCTACGACTTTGACGGCACATTGTCGCCGGGAAATATGCAGGAGTTCGGATTCATCCAGGCGATCGGCAAGAAGCCTCAGGAGTTCTGGCAGGAAAGTGACGCGATCGCTTTGGGACAGGACGCGAGCAATATTCTCAGTTATATGAAGCTTATGCACGACGAAGCCCGCAAGGCCGGAATCAAGCTTCGCAGGGAAGATTTCAAAAAGTTCGGAGAGTCTGTGGAGCTGTTCGAAGGCGTGAAGGAATGGTTCGGTCTTATCAATCAATACGGAAAGTCGCAAGGTGTCAAGGTCGAGCATTACATCAATTCATCAGGACTTGCGGAAATGATCGAAGGTACGGAAATCGGTCACGAGTTCAAGAAGATTTTTGCGTGTTCTTTCCTTTATAATGAGGAAGGCGAGGCGGAATGGCCGGGAGTTGCCGTCGACTATACTGCAAAGACTCAATTTCTATTCAAAATCAACAAGGGTATCCTGAGCATCCGTGACAATAAGAAGGTGAACGAGAGCAAGGAGGAAGACAACAAGAGGATACCGTTCTCTCATATGATTTATTTCGGTGACGGTGAGACCGACGTGCCTTGTATGAAGATCGTGAAGATGTTCGGAGGCAATTCCATTGCAGTCTACAATCCGGAGATCAAGAAGAAAGTAAATGTGGCCAAGAAGCTGCTGCGCCAGCATAGGGTCAATTTCATCACACCTGCCAGATATACAAAAGAAAGTCGCACATACGAGGTGGTATGTGCGATCATCGATAAAATCAGATCTGATTTTGCCTTGGCCAAGCTGACCAAGTCAAAATAATCTTAATATACTTTCACTTCCAGCTTTGAATATGCGCGCTCTGCTTTTGCAAGGGCTTCTTCCACTGTGTCGGCAGTAGCGAGGATGACACCGACGCGACGGTGGCCGACTATTTCCGGCTTGCCGACTATGCGGATCTGCACACCCGGTTCTTCAAGTACTTTTTCAAGGTTGCAGAACTCGTATTCCTTGGTATTGCCTTCCACTACGATAGCTTTAGATGCAGACGGACCGTAAAATCTTACTTCCGGAACAGGAAGACCGAGAATCGCACGGGCGTGAAGTCCGAATTCTGACTGGTCCTGCGATATCATTGTAACCATTCCTGTGTCGTGAGGTCTTGGAGACACTTCGCTGAATATGACTTCCTCACCTCTGATAAAGAGCTCTACGCCAAAGATTCCGTATCCTCCGAGAGCATCTGTAATTGCCTTGGCAATATACTCCGCCTTCTCGATTGCTGCTGGAGACATCGCCTGAGGCTGCCACGATTCACGGTAGTCTCCGTCGACCTGATGATGACCCACAGGCTTGAGGAATGTGGTTCCGGAACAGTGACGGACTGTGAGAAGGGTGATTTCATAATCGAATTTCACGAATCCCTCAACGATGACCTTTCCACTTCCGGCACGGCCTCCTTCCTGAGACACTTTCCAGGCATTTTCGATATCTGCCTCAGACTTGATGGTGCTCTGGCCGTGTCCTGAAGAACTCATAACTGGCTTTACGACACAAGGGATACCGATTTCAGCCACAGCAGCATCAAACTCCTCACGGGTCTGGGCAAAACGGTATGGAGATGTAGGCAGACCGAGCGTCTCAGCTGCAAGACGGCGTATACCTTCACGGTTCATTGTCAGGCGGGTGGCCTTGGCAGTCGGAATCACATTGTAGCCTTCTTCTTCGAGCTTTACAAGTCTGTCGGTAGCGATTGCTTCGATTTCCGGGATGATGTAATCCGGATTTTCCTGCTTGATGACAGTTTCCAATGCATCTCCGTCCAACATTGAAAGCACGTGGCTGCTGTGAGCGATATGCATTGCTGGCGCATTGGCGTATTTGTCAAGTGCGACTACTTCCACTCCGTAACGCTGGAGTTCGAGTGCAACTTCCTTTCCGAGCTCACCCGAGCCGCAGAGGACGGCCTTTTTGCCCGAATTTGTGAATGTGGTTCCGATCTTTGTCATATATGAAGCTGTTTAAATTTAAACCTATCTTGCAAATATAACATAAAAAAGGAGATGTCCCACACAATGAGCCCATCTCCTTGTTCATTTTCCTGAAATCACCTAAAAGGCAATCTTCACAGCCCTGTCAAGTTCAGGATCAGCCATAGCCTTTACCACCTCGGACTTGACTACCAGACGATCCTTGGCTATACCGTATTTCGATGTCAGGATGTCTGCGACATATTTACCGCGTGCCTCGCTGAGGGACTGGTTACGTTTCTGTGTGCCGGTATTGCTGTCAGCTGAGCCCATAACTGTGATGTAGACCTTAGCCTGCTTATCTGCCTTTGCAAGAATATGTTTGGCGATATAGTCCAGATGATGCATTTCATCCACGGTAAGAGTCGACTTTCCGATATTGAAATAAACTGTCACAGGAGAGAGTTCCTTATAGAAGTCGGCAGAACTCATACCAGCTGAAGCCTTCTTCAGCTTATTGACCTGATCGGTAAGATTGGCATTCTTGTTCTGAAGATTGAGATTTTCCTGTTCGAGAGTAGCATTCGCCAATTCAAGCGCGACAGCAGCAGCCTCAAGGGCAGCCATCTGATCCACAGCAGCGGTTTCCAATGCACCGATGACTGTCGAGGTACGTACAAAATTCGGCCATCCCATATCTACTGCAAGTCCCATTGTTACAGAAGGAATCACTGCAACACCATCAGAGCCGCTAACTCTTCCGTTCACAATGATAGCCTTCATATCTACAATGATATCCAGCCTGTCTGTAAGACGGAGATTGTGGAGAAGTCCGGCACCGGCTGCAATTTCATTATTGTCATAATCAGCGCCATCAAGTCCGTATGCTCTGAAATACCCCGCGTGGAGATAAGGCACGAAGTCCCAGAAACGGGTCTCTTTATAGCCTCCTATGGCATCAGAGATATTCCATAGGAAATCACCGTGAAAATACATATATCCGAACTTCTGCTGATATTTGCCTTCATCCTGATCGAGAGTACGTCCAAGCACCGAAGGCTGGTCTGCCCAGTAGTTTGTATTGAAGCCGGAATAACCGACCCTCATTCCGACAGTAGGAGTAAACCACTTGCCAAGACCGGCATCGATGCTTGGACCGATATTGGTCTTGTAGCCGTCATTCAGAAAGACGTTGATACCACCGCCGGCGCCGATGAACCAGTTATCGCCGAAGGAGTTTGTCTGATAAGGACCTCTTACGATCTTGCCGTATTCATCCCTGTTTCCGTTTTCCTGCGCATTGACCGCAGGTGATGCTGTCAAAGCGACAGCTGCAAGAGCCGCAGCTCCCCAAAATAATTTAAGACGTTTCATAACCACTAATTTAAATGTGCTACGAAACGCCTTATACAAATTTGGTGTAAAACCGATTTTTCCGAGAAAAAATTTTTATCTCATATTATTGATGGTCTCCGTCTTCACCTTGAAGAAATTATTGCTTCCTGTGTCCATAAGACGGTATTCACCGTGATTTCCCCAGCCTGCAGGCTTGTCCTCTATCCACATATCTTCACCTGTGTCATTGCTGATATACGGAGAGATCTTCTCCTGCCAAGCCTTGATTCGCGGAACGCTGGCATTCATATGGAAGAGATCATTAGCCGGATCTGCAAGTTCCTTCAAGGCATCCTTGTAAATCTGCTTGAAATCGTTGAACTTCATCATCCTTTCCATAAGGAGACCGCTGTCACCCCAGTTGTACGGATCCTGACGGCCGGCATCGCTCTGGACTCCGCAGTGGGAGCTTGTACCGATGGAGTTGTCGTAATCATACGGAATAAAGAACACTTCGTAGTCATACTGGTCGGTAGTATTGAAATACAGATAATAATTGTTTCCATTGTTCCACATATCATCCCACATTCCGAGAGCTACATTCACAGCATAGGTCTTGAGAAGGAGTTCGACATCGCATACCTCATTTATCCATTTGTAGAAGCTTTCATCGTTCTTTCCATTCAGCTTCTGCATAAAATCTCCAAGCTGGATCTTTGCAGCCTCGAAATCCTCCTCGTCTCCTTTGAACTCATAGGTATAATTGATTCCATTATCCTGATCCCAGTTCATTTTCGAGTACGGTGCAGAATTTCCGCCATCAGTTCTCAGATCAGCAGGACCGTTCACACCATATACACACTTCCACAGGAAACCATCCTCACTCTCGAACATACCGTCGATTCGCTTTTCCACAAACTCATCATCGACAGGCTCGATCATCTCATATACACCATAATATGCAGGCTTTGCGTCACCCTCGATATCCAGCCATACACGGCAATATACATCGTGAGCCGCTGTCCAGATTCCATATCTTCTGAAAAGATCATAGCTGTAAAGCTCGCGCACATAGCAAGGATCATCCTTGAACCATTTGAGATTCACTTTGCGGATACCGTTGATCGTATGGTCATTATCCTTATGATATTTGCGGAAATTGATTCCGAAATGGCAGTGATGCCAGTCTGGATTCACGGAATTATGATCCTGTCCTCTATTACCCTCAGGTCTTCTGCGTGATGTATTTCCGCGGAGTCTTACTCCACCGTCTTCGATGAAATGCACCTCGTCTCCTTTCTTATATGTAAAGTCGGCGTGGAAATAATCCACGTTATGGTCGAACTCATCGTATCGTTTGAGAAGCTTGTTCCACTCATCCTTTGTCATATGAATGGTAATCTCAGGAATCACACTCTCGTCCCAGACATAGGTAATGCCCGGATCATTGATGAATACCGACTGGAAAGTCTTGTCACCGTCCTCGAATGTGATTTCCGGCATCTTCAGAATGGCAGAACGCTTGACGGTATTGGACTTGTCGGTGGTGAATTCCATTGACTTTCCGTCTGTCGAGTTGATCACCGCAGTAAAGCCTTTTTCAAATACTGTCGGAGGGACGGCAATGATGAATTCAGTGGCTGCGGTCTTCGAAAGACTTACGCCGTTTCCGCAATTCAGGCTCACGCCTGTCAAAGCCTTGGATTTCATTTCAATCTCAGGTGCGCCACCGTCCGCATATGCAGTGATTTCAGCCTCTCCGGAAAGCGGCTCGGCATTGTGGCCCTTGAGATTGATCGAAGCGACAGTCACATCACCCTTTATCTGGAACATAATCGCTCCACAGACATTGCGGAATGCAAGATTGCGGCTGTCAGCCTTGCCTGCTGCCACCATAGGGAATGCCTCAGGACCGAATGATTCTTTAGCATAAGCCTGATGTTCAGGGAGTTCCACTTCTTCCAGAATATACACACCGGCAGAAGTCTCATTACATATTACCGACTTATCGAAAGGATAATATGCGACATTAGCAGAAATCGAGGATTCTGTAACATCCTTGTTTGACACAGTCTCCACATACTCGAAAATACCGGAAGTCTTTCCGACCGCCTCAGACGAGACCTTGAACTTAGATCCGACAGTGGTAGCCTCGAAAGCAATGATCTGGTCATCTTCTGACCAAAGTACCTTATTGTCCTGACTTAATTCCGTCTTGGTCTCAGATAGATTTTCCAATGTGACATTGAAGGCTGGATGAAGGGAACCGTTTACTCCAGGACCCACAGGTTCCTCCTGACATCCGATGAAAGCCAGCACAGAAGCCAGCACCAATGGCAATATTCTTTTCATAAATTTGACTTAAAGGTCGGCAAAGGTAAGAAATTTATAGATTGATTCAGTATCTGGTCTGCGTGGTTTTTGGTGTCGACTTTCTCGATTATTCTTTCGAGGATTCCTTCTTCGTTGAAAATAAATGTCCTGCGGATAGTACCGAAAACTGTCTTTCCATACATCTTCTTCTCTCCCCAGGCCCCGAAAGCCTGAAGCATCTGAGTGGAAGTATCCGAAAGAAGAGTAAAAGGCAATTCATATTTATCAATGAATTTCTTATGTGATGCCGCGCTGTCTTTACTTACTCCGACGATATTGTATCCCTTCGCAAGAAGAGCCTCATAACTGTCCCTGATGCTGCAAGCCTCTGCAGTACATCCGCTTGTATTGTCCTTAGGATAGAAATAAACCACTGTTTTCTTTCCCATAAGGTCTTTCGAACTGACCTTTCTGCCATCCTGATCCACGACTTCGAAATCAGGCATTCTGTCTCCGATCTTCAACATAATGTTCAATATTTAGAATTTATAAAAATACATACAATCCGGGAATTATGCAAATACCGTATCAAAAAGTAATGATATGCTCGTTTACTCTATAATGGTCATCATTAATGTCCCGGAAGTAGCAGAGTAAGCCATATCGGGACGCACCGCTGGAGAAATATCACAGCGTGATTGAGCAGTCGGCGGCCATATTTACCGGCCACGGTGCAATTTAATTGAAGCGTTGGTGCATCTTCTTTGATTTCCAGGTACCGACGCTCCCGTTTTGGTATTAATATGAGATGTTTTTGTGAGCGTGGGAAGACGATTTGCCTTATTTAGGGACCGACGGTGTCGCTTATGCTTAGACACATACTTCTGCGACTGCCTTGAAATAAGCAAGTTTTGCACTATTCAGGACCGAGCGCTGCATTGCACTGAAAAAAAGTTCTCTTTGTTCATTCCCTATCAAAATACCCCATCTGCCGCAGACGATTCCGGTTTTGCAATTGTCCGTGTTATTTCATATCTTTACAAGATAATGTGGATATCTATATGGTAAAGATAATGTTTCTATGCCACGGCAATATATGCAGAAGTCCGATGGCTGAATATGTAATGAAGGATCTGGTGGAAAAGGCCGGTCTTGAAAAGTATTTCGATATTTCTTCGGGAGCAGTTTCCGATGAGGAATGGTTCAATCCGATCTATCCCCCTGCACAGAGAAAACTTCGGGAGAAGGGAGTACGCTTCGGAAACCATAGTGCACATAAGATTTCCCCTGCCGAATTTAAGGAACAGGACCTGATCATCGTTATGGACAGATCGAACCTCAGGTGGCTGGAAAGAATCGTAGGAGATTATTCTGAAGTGGCTGAAGGTGAGACATTGAAAGATTCGGACATAACAGGCAAGGTGCATATGATGATGGAGTTTGCCGGACTATGCCGCGATGTGGCTGATCCTTGGTATACAGGGGATTTCGAGCAGACATATCAGGATGTTATGGCAGGATGTCAAGGATTGTTGGAAAAAATCAAGATATGAATATGAAGAAGATATATTTTGCAGGATCCATCCGTGGAGGCCGAATTGATGCAGAGCTATACGGAAGGCTTATAAAACATATGCAGAAAGACAATATCGTCCTGACAGAACATATTGGAAGCCCTCATCTGAACCTTATGGAGCAGGGTAAAAGGGATATTGACATATACGATCAAGATACAGCCTGGCTGCGCGAAAGCGATATAGTCATCGCGGAATGTACGTGCCCGTCTTTAGGAGTAGGATACGAAATGGCATATGCCGAGAAGATAGGCAAGCCTTGCCACATCTTCTACGACAGAAGCAAGACCCAGCTATCGGCAATGCTGACCGGCAATCCGTACTTCTGCATCCATCCTTATGAAAACGAAGCTGAGATATATGATGTTTTAAACTCAATACTATGAAAAACAGAATTTTACTTATCGTCCTCGCGGCATTGACACTTACGACTATGAATTCCTGCACAAACTCAGGAGGCAGCCCGGCAGATGCTGTACTCGAAAACATCCACAACAGAAAAAGCGTACGTCAGTTCACATCAGAACCGGTATCTGACGAAAACATCGAAACAATGCTGAGGGCGGCAATGGCTGCTCCTACAGCAGTAAACTATCAGCCTTGGAGATTCGTGGTTGTCACAGAGCGCGAGCGGCTTGATGCAATGGCCGAAATTCTCCCTTACGCAAAAATGCTGAAGCAGGCCCCGCTTGCAATTGTAGTGTGTGGAGAGACTACCTGGTTCGAAGGGAAGGAGAATCCTTACTGGCAGCAGGATTGTTCTGCAGCAACTCAGAACATCCTTCTGACTGCTGAAGCATTGGGACTGGGAGCTGTGTGGACAGGAGTCTATCCGAATATGGAACTTGCCAGACCACTTGGCGAATTCCTCGGACTTCCTGGAAATGTGCAGCCTCTATGCACGATTCCTATCGGCCACCACGACGGCAGCACACAGCCAAGGGATAAATGGAAACCTGAAAACATCCATTATGGAAAATGGTAAGTCTGACACATAAAACTGACCGCAATGAAATACACTCCATCTGACAAGCCCAACACCCGAATTGACGTAGCCGATATCCTCAGAGGTATCGCAATTGCCGGCATCATCCTCATCCACTTCCTGGAGCATATGAACTTCTGGAACTTCCCGGCACCGAAGAACGAATTCTGGGCAGACCTTAACCAGGAAATATTTAACGGCACATTCTTCCTTCTCGCAGGAAAAATGTATGCGATATTCGCAATGCTCTTCGGACTGAGCTTCTTCATCCAGCACGACAATCAGGCACAGAAGGGCATTGACTTCCGTCCGCGCTTTCTCTGGCGAATGATCCTGCTAATGCTTTTCGGAATCTTCGACCTGATGTTCTATAACGGTGACATCCTGTTCATATACGGAGTATGCGGAGTCATCATCATACCACTGATCAGAGCGAGCAACAAGTTGATATGGGCACTTATAGTACTGATGCTTATGCAGCCTGTAGAACTTGTGTATCTGATTCTTGGCCTTATTGACCCTAGTACTCCTATAATGGATCTGGGCAGCGAGGCCTGTTATAGAGCGATCTGGCCTGCTATGTCGGAAGGAAGCATATTCGAAGTCGCCATCGCCGGTGTCAGATACGGACTTCCTGCCAACATCCTCTGGGCTATCGAGAACGGAAGAATGACTCAAACCATCCTGTTCTTCCTTTTCGGAATCATATTGGGCAGACGCAGACTCTTCTACGACGAAGGCAACAATATCCAGGTATGGAAGAGGATATTCTTCGGCTCGATCGTCGCATTCGCCATTCTTCTTCCGATCTTCAATTATGCTCCGAATGCCACTGACATCCCGTGCGTTTCAAAGAGCCTGAACGTCGCTCTGAATATGTGGAAGAACATTTCAATGATGCTCTTCATCGTATCCGGCATCACCCTCCTTTACTACAGGACATCTGCCAGAAACTGGCTGATAAAGATCGCACCATATGGCAAGATGAGTCTTACCAACTATCTCGGACAGTCGATCATAGGAGCCATCTTATTCTATAACTGGGGATTCCACCTTTGGGATGTATGCGGCCACACAGCCAGCTTCGCCCTCGGAATCTGCTGCATCGCAGTACAGTTCGTATTCTGCACTTGGTGGATGAAGCATCACAAGAGAGGACCTTTCGAACAGCTTTGGTGCACACTCACCTGGTTTGGCAAGAAAGATTAACCTAAGATTTCGTCAATTATTTCCAGAACCGTAAGAGAGGTCTGAAGCGAATTCCACGAGGATTCCTTCAGGCCTTTTTCTATCAGGTCTGCAAATTCCTTGAACTCGTAATAATACTCATTGAAAGGAAGTCCTTCACTGACAAGAGTACGACCTGGCTTAGGTCCCTGTCCGGAAGTCGGTGCAGCGTGCGGAATGATTTCAGCCTTTCGGGCAATATGGATCTCGTCCAATATCAGATTACCCTTTTCTCCTGCGATTTCAGTCGGCTGGAAACTGTCGTATGTCTTGGACCAGGCCAGAACTGCATCCATTCCATCATAGCCCAGATAAGCTGTTCCCTGGACATCAGAAACGCCCTCTGCAGTGGTGACCGTCTGGAGATTGGCCTGTATCCTGGACGGCCTTCCGAACAATGCCACCATCGGATACAATGTATATACGCCCACATCGCGCAAAGCTCCAGCCGTTCCCGGTTTGAATGAAGTAGCCACCTCTCCCCTCTTCAAAGCATCATACTTTGTCGAGTATTGGCAGAAATACGAACTGTACTGGCGTACAGGGGCAATTTCAGCAATACGGTCAGCCACAGCACGGAAGTTCGGATTCAATGTAGAAACCATAGCCTCCATCAGAAGACAACCGCTGGCCTTGGCTGCCTCAATCATCTTTCTTCCTTCAGCGGCATTCAGCGCCAATGGCTTTTCACAAAGCACGTGCTTGCCAGCTTCAAGTGCTTTGAGAGTATATTCGCAATGGGTCTGATTCGGAGTACCTATATATATTGCATCGACATCCGGATCGGCAGCCATTTGATCTACTGATGTATATACCTTTGCTCCCTCCGCCAACGGATTACGCGCTATAAAAGCTTTAGCCGCGTCCTCCGTTCTTGAGCATACTGCTGTAACTGTGATTCTTGGGTCCTGAGCCGCACCTTTCAGGACCCAGTCACTGATTCTTCCTGTTCCTACTACTCCAAATCTAAGCATACTTCAACATATGAACTCCCGGCCACAACCACTGGAGGATTTGTGACCGGGAGAGATATCAAGTTAATTATCAATATTTTGCATTCCTGAGATAAAGGGCACTTTCGCGAAGGCCTTTAAGGATGTTCGGAGAGCTTGCATCTTCCATCTCCACGACAATAGCTTTAGTTCCAGCCTTTGGGAAATTACGGAAAATCGGTTCGAAACCGACCATTCCACTTTGGCCTATCTCCCTCTTGTCCTTGATGTGAAGTACCTCGAAGCGACCCGGATACTTATTCATATAATCCACCGGAGCAGCACCTCCTACCACTGCCCAATATACATCCATTTCAACGAAAACCTTCGCCGGGTCCGTATTGGCAAGGAAATAATCCATCATTGTAGTATCGCCGATTCTTTCGAATTCGTGAGCGTGGTTATGATAGCCGAAACGAATGCCTGCAGCATTGCATTTAGCTCCGATTGCATCGAGATATTCCGCCATAACCTTAAGTTCCTGCTCATTCGAAAGTTTCTGAGAATACGACATCACCAGTCTTGGAACACCTGCCCTCTTATGGGTCTCGATACAAAGATCCCACCATTTGAGAGCTTCGGTAAAATCTCCTGAAGCAAGTTCAGCAGCCGTAAGCGGTCTGGTAGTATGGGATGACATAAACTCCAGTCCGGCTTCCTTCAATACAGCTCTGAAATCCTCTGGTTCCATTCCTGAGAAGCGACCATTGTCATAGCTTGCAGCCTCAGCTCCGGTATAACCCATCTGGGCAAGGCGTCCGAGCACATATTTATGATTCTTAGCGAAAAGCTCCGGTGTTCCTATGAGCTGACGTGCAGAATAGAGCTGAACAGCCATTTCTCTCTTTGGGGCAGTGATCTCTTCTTCCAGACGATAACTTACATAAGCAAACTTCCTGCTGTCCGGACTCCACGAATTGACATTGATAGTACCTTGGCCGCCAAAGAGTTCCACAAGAACCTCAGGCTCACCTCCTTCAGCCGGAATCATCCTGAGCTGTACATTCAGATTGGCAATATGTTCTCCCGGTGCGAGTTCATAATCGTGATATGCGATATAAACCACCTTCTCTCCGTCCGGAGAAATATGAGGGAACCACGAGTTCATATTCTCGTCGAATGTCATCTGGGTCTGCTGCTTGCCATTGGTCTTCATACGCCACACCTGCATCCTGCCCGTCCTGACACTGTTGAACCAGATATGCTTGCCATCCATACTGTACTCCGGGCCATCATCAAGACCGGGGGCATCGGTCAACCGCACTTCCTTTCCTCCTTTTACCGGCATCGCATAAACATCTGCCTCATTGTCCGGACCTCGGAATGCACAATAGGCAATTGTCTTTCCGTCAGGGCTGATTCCGTGAAGATAGCTTGGACCAATCGGGGTTATCTTCTTAGGCTCGCCGCCTTCAAAAGGCACGGTGAACACATACGAGCTCCACCCTTTGCTTGCAGGATCATTGCTGCTGAGTGCGATCCACTTGCCGTCTGCCGAAATCACGTGGTCATTGTTACATTGATTGATCGAGCCCGTATTGATCTCGATCAAGTCAGTAGACCCATCAGGAGAAATTTTATAAAGGCGGCCGTTCTTATTGACTACCAGCCATTTGCCATCCGGTGTCCAGTTAGGAGCCTCGATAAGGAACGGAAATTCCTTTACGATTTGATGCGTCCTTGTTTCAAGGTCGTAGACCTCCAGATAGCTGACTACCTTCGTAGAATGCTGGGAAGCTGCATCAATTGTCCCAGCAATGGCAAGAATGCCTGTAAGAATCGATTTCAGTTTCATTGTTCTATAGTTTATGGTTTGGGGCGTTCAAATATAGTGAAAAAAACATTTGTTTCTAAGCCTATGGCAGGGTTCTCACTTGAGACTTTCCAAGAAATATACTTTTTTTAAAAATAAGTTGCTACCTTTACAATGTATTAATAACCTATCAATAAAGAAAAATATGCGCACAGCAATATACGGTGCCGGATCATTGGGCACAATCCTCGGAGCATTCATCAATAAGGCAGGAGAGCCTATCGAACTTATAAACCGCAACAAAGCCCACGTCGAAGCATTGAACTCAAATGGTGCCAGGGTCATTGGTACAATGGAATTCACACAGAAGGTCACAGCATACACACCGGACCGGATGTCAGGTCAATACGACATCATTTTCCTGATGACCAAGCAGCAGAACAATAAGGAGGTCGTGCAGATGCTGAAGGAATACCTCGCACCCGACGGAGTGCTCGTCACATTCCAGAACGGTCTTCCGGAAATGCTGATCGCAGATATATTGGGAGAAGAAAGAGTGCTGGGATGTACCGTAGCCTGGGGTGCGACAATGCAGGGTCCGGGAGTATGCGAGCTGACCAGCGAACCCGACGCATTGTCCTTCTCATTGGGTTCTATCTCTGCGAAGCGGAGCAGTCACTTCGCCAAGGTCAAGGAGCTGCTGGAAATGATGGGCACAGTCGATGTGGAAGAGAATTTCATCGGCACCCGCTGGAGCAAGCTTCTGATAAACGCAGCCTTCTCAGGTATGAGTGCTGTCCTTGGATGTACCTTCGGCGAAGCAGCAGGTCCGAAGGAATCCCGCCGCATAGTGCAGGCCCTGATCAAAGAATGTATTGACGTATGTGCAAAGGGAGGAATAAGAATAGAACCGGTCCAGGGAAAGGACATTGTCAAGCTTCTCGACTATAAGGGAGGTCTGAAGAAGGCCGTTTCATTCTTCATCATCCCGATCGCCATCCGCAAGCACGCACGCCTCAAGGCAAGTATGCTCCAGGATCTGGAGAAAGGCAAACTTACCGAGGTGGATGCCATCAACGGAGCCGTCTCAGACTATGGTTCAAAGGTGGGATGCCCTACCCCGATGAATGACAAGGTCGTGAAGATCATCCATAAGATCGAGCAAGGAGAGCTGAAACCGGGATCTGAAAATCTTCAGTTCTTCAGATTCTGATTTCAGCAATATTCCAGCAATTCTTCTACTCGATATGGATAAACCAGACTGTATTGGGCTGAAGAGCAAGCTTCATTGTGAGGATACCGAGAGATTCTGACTTTATAGTGCTTGTTTCCGGAATCAACTCGCTACATATCTTATATTTCGGGCGCAATGACTTGTATTGTTCTCTGGCCCAGGCGTCACTCAAGGTATAGGCAATTCCGCAAGCATCGTCAGGAGACCAAGTGAACATCGAATCCTTTATCCCCAGATTATGACGATCCTCCACCCATTCATCAAACCAGTTGCAGTCGTTGTCAACTTTAAATATTGTCAGATTGTAATCCTCCTTTTCAGACTCAGCTTTAATAGTCAAGCTAACTTCTGCTTTTGATGCATAATTGAGTGAATTGCCGAAATTATATACCATTATGCACATCTTGCCGCTTTGAGAGTCTACACCTGCCAAGGCGCCGACTTCAGTTTTTCGCAGAAATCTGTCCGCATTGACTATGGTCTGTATCCGGTTCATTCCTGCCATCTCAAAGATGTTTCGGGCCACGTGATATGAGATGCTGGGGTTTCCTTCAAAGAGGCTCTCAGAAAGATAATCCCACGATGATAGATATGACCCTCCGGAATTCAGCAGATGAGTATACAATCTGGCATCATATGCGGCCATATAGGTATATCCTACTGTCCTGGAAACCAGATCACTGGCTATCGATCCGGGTGCTCCGCAAAGAATTCTTCCTTCGTCCACGCCATAGATCAAATCAGTAAGTCCATATTTGGCAGCGGTAGTCTTCAGGTAGCCTATGCATTCAGCGAGCGACTTGCCTGATGTCGGAATTCCCGGCTGAGAATCGTAGAAGGAAGTAGACAGATAACTTATCCGTGTACCGATCTTTCCGGTAGCATAGTTCTTTCCTGCAGCAACGTGACAAATAAAAATCTCTTCATCCCATAATCCCTCGGTTACAGTCATCGAGTGCGCACCGATATACACATCTTCCCCAAGGACATCTATTACCGCCTGGACAGTCCAGTCATATACCTTGCAGAATTCATTGGCGGCATTTTCCGGAGTTCCATCTGTCCCGATAAACCAATCCTTATTCTCATATTCTGTAAATACACCCCAATGCCAACTCTTCACTTCTTCCTTCCCGAAAGTGTCTGCCAAAGCTTGAACTACGGCTTTTATGTAATTATAATAGGCCTTATAGTCCTCTGGAGCATAAACATTCACATCAAACGAAGCTACTTTGTAGTCCTTTGTGAATTTTGATGGTATGTTCCCTAATTTTATATGCGGTCTGCAACCGAGTGACAGAATCCCCCTACAGTTTTCAATAAGATTATCGAATTTATAGTCTTCATATGTAGACTTGTCAGACGGATTCTGAAACAGATCTCTTTCCGGTGATCCGCCTGTCGCAGTCATTAACTGAACATATTCTACGAAATCAAAGATATTGTTTTCCTCGTTCGGAGATGGATTCCTGAATATATCGTTCATATTCCACACATTCAGGTTTGAAACCAGATTGGGGATCACTTCTCCTTTGAGTGCAGCATCGACCTCGAGATCATAGTGATTGACTGTATTTTTCTCCAGGTCATATATATCCTGGCAGGCCGACAAGATAAAAACGGATATTATAGATGAAAGTATATTGATTCGGAATAACCTCATTATTGTAAATCTATTATGATGTCTTAAAGACCTGTTTGTAGATATAGGAATGCTATTACACTGAAAGCCAACTTACCATTGTGGGTAGGTTGGCTTTATACAATTTTGGATCAGACTATTCTAAAATGAGATTAAAATCTCTCCAATATTCAGCAGCCAGATAAGCATCCAGACTTCCGGCAGGTATATAGAATTCTATATCATTTCTTCCGTCAAACGTATTATATTGTATTTTAGGAGGTATTATAGCCTTAACTTCTACTTTTTTTAGAGATTGACAATTATAGAAAGCCGCATCGTAAATTTCAGTTACATTTTCACCAATTATTACATTTGATAAATTAGGACAGTAACTAAATGCATTGCTATAAATTCTAGAAATTTTTCCTCCAAGTGTTACACTGGAGAGAGAAGTTTGTGAGAATGCGGAAAAATGAATATCCGTTACATTTTTGCCAAAAGTAACACTTGTTAAACTATCATCAATATAGAAAGCATAATCACCAATAGCTGTTATGTTATCCGGGATACGGTAGGAGTTTCCTGAAGCTTCAGCATATGTGATAATTGTATCATCCATAACTAGGCAACGTCCTCCATCGGCAGCAAATTTCCCTTTAAACTCTTTTAGGTTGGGACATATAAAGAAGGCTGATGGAATAATCTCTATCACACTTTCTGGTATAGTCACTGAAGTTAGATTAAGGCATATTGCAAATGCTTGATCGCCAATCATAGTTACTCCATCAGGTATTGTAAATTCTGTTCCTGATGCATTGGCATAATAAGCAATGGTGTTGTTAATTATCAGGCTACGACCATCAGCTGATGCAAACTTGCCTTTAAATTCTGCAAGATTAATACAGCCTAGAAATGCAGCTGTACCAATTGATGTTACACCTTCTCCAATTGTTACAGATTCAAGGGCCTGACAATTATTGAATGCACCACTTCCAATCGAAATTACACTATCTGGAATAGTTATAGATGCAAGATTAGAACAGAATGCTAATGCCTGATCTTCAATTGTGATTATGCCATTACCAAGGACAATGTCCGTCAGTTGAGTACAATTGTAGAAAGCACGCTGTTCAATTGTCGTCACACTATTAGGAACCGTTATAGATGCAAGGCTTTCACAATCCTCAAATGCATTAGATTCAATCCTTGTCACACTACCTGGGATAGTCATAGAAGTCAAATTGCGACAGTGCCTGAATGCTTGATAGGGAATAAATCTCAATCCGCCATAAATCACCATTTTACCCTGTCCATTACTATATGTATTGCTCTTGATTGGAATTTTATCACAAGTAATGGTTTGGCCATCAGAGGTCGTGTAATATATTACAGTGGAAGCATTATAAGGATAATCTCCATTTTCGTATATCTGCTTACGGTTATTGTACCAAGCCAGCTTATATATCTCTACACACTCCTTGTAAACATATATTTTGCCATTCCAACTATATGAAAAAATAGTGCTGTTGGAGTCTAATGATGGAGGAGTTGTAGCTTCGCAGTATACCTCTGCTAAATTACCGCATCCATAGAATACATATTCTCCAATTGAAGAAACACTACCAGGTATCGTGATTGAGATAAGATTATCGCAATCATCGAAGGCATAATTCCCAATTCTAGTTACACCATTAGGAATATTATATTCGGTAGCATTACAGGCAGGAGCAAAAGCAATAAGCGTATTATCGACAATAAGAGAACAGCCATTGTCCGCAGCAGATTTGCCCTTGAATTCTTCAATATTAACACAACCCGAGAATGCTTCTTCATCAATCGAAGTAACACTATCTGGAATTACTATAGATGTAAGGCTTGTACAGTTTGAGAATGTTCTCTCCCCAATAGACATTACACTATTACCCATAGTAATATTTACTAGTTGTTCACAGCTTGAGAATGCATAATCTTCAATTGTTGTCACACTATCTGAAAGTGTTACGCTTGTCAGGTTAAGACAATAAGAGAATGCCGAATCTCCTATTGTCGTCACACTATCAGGAATTGATACATCCACTAGGCTTGAGCATCGGTAGAATGCATAATCTCCAATGGTCGTCACATTATTGGGAATCGTAATAGATGTAAGGCTTTCGCAATAGAAGAATGCATAATCTCCAATGGTTGTTACAATGTTTGGGATTGTATATTCAGTAACCCCACAAGCACTGGCAAAAGCATTGAGCACACCATCGACAATTATGCATCTGCCATCTTCCGCTGCAAATTTGCCGTAGAATTTAGATAGGCTCGAATGCTGGTGGAATGCCCCCATTTCAATTGTTGTCAAAGTATTAGGGAGCGTAACAGTCTCCAATCCAGAACAATACATAAAAGCCTCCTCCTCAATCTTTGTCAGTCCTTCAGGAAGAGTGATCGATGTAAGATCGCTATGATAAAATGCCCACTCTCCTAGGGTAGTCAACACACCATTGAAAGTAATAACACCTTTGCCATCAGCATATTCATTTGTATATTTAAGCATTTTACCGTTTGCATCCAGGAAAGCTTGATTTCTATAAGGGTTAATGCCATCATCACCGGAATATGTGTATAAAATCTGACTATTGTGAATCGTCTCCATTTCCACCTCAAAAGCTTTCATCGGCTTGATTACATTTCTTTCGACAGTAATCTCATTGGATGTAGATTTAGTAAATGTATTACCATTGATATCTGTAACGGTAATCTCGAAGCCACGTTCGAAAGTCGTAGGAGGAACGGCAATCCAGAAAGCAGTAGCAGCTTCTGATGACGATCCGACCTTAACACCTTCTCCGCAATTCAATGTGATACTTGATGTCGCTTCATCAGACATTACGACCTTAGGCTCATCTCCATAAACAGTCTCTACCGATGCTTTACCGGCGAGTCCTTCGTTGTCATTGCCTGTCAATGATATTGATTTCACTGTGATGTCATCGCCATATAACCGAATCTTCAGATAGCCACATACATTCTTGAATTTCAGGAATGTATCATCAATATCTTTAGTTACCGCCACCATTGTATTGGCTCCGAGACCAAAGGAGTCATATGCATAATTCTGCTCTGCCGGTAAGGTGGCTGTAATGACTCCGGTCTCTGTAATCTTCACATCAGACGAATAAGGATATACTGAATAATTGGCGTTCAATGCATTGCCTGTACCGAATGGCTTGCTGACAATCGAGAAAGTTCCGGAATTGTCCCCCGTCTCACCGTCAAACTTATATTGACGGTTCAGAGTATTTCCGTCAAACAGAGAAATCTGGTCACCGGCAGTCCAGCGCAGCAGGTTGCCATCTTCCACATAAGTGCGAGTCCGGTCCTGCTCAAATGAGGCTGTGAATGTCCTTCCATCCTGAAAATCGGGCTGGCTATTCCTTAACTCTTCCTGGGTGCATCCACTGAGCAATATTGCAACTGGAAGCAAAAACGATAAAAGATTCTTCATAAAGATTTTTATTTACCAATCAGACTCTTCTCCTTCAACAGGATTTTCCACATTAGCATCAGAAGCTGACAATATTGCATTTTCAACTTCCATTTCGATGATCTCCATATGAGGAGTTATATAGTTGACTGAAAATTCTTTTAATTCCATTTGTAGATTATTTGTGCCCTGACAATTTCCCGAGAGAGCAGATTAAATAAATGTGTGGGAACTTTATTGCCTTATCCCACTCTTAGGCTCTTGCATTCCATTGATGGATGGAAATCTCGGCAAATTTAGCCAAAAGATGTGAATGTCTATGTTTTCTCCTCCAATCTCTGCAAAATGTGTATCTTTGTTGTACTGTGATGACCTCCGGAACATACCATTTTCTGTATCTTGACATTGCCTGTCTCACCCGGAACTGTCATAAGACTCGGACAAGTCACATAGGAATGAAACGCAGATAACCAATAAGAATGTCAGAGCACATCTATATCTTCAATCCGGAGCACGACCTGTGCATTGCCAATGGGGACGAGAACTTTGTGCCCCCAAGGTCTGCCGTGGGATTTGCGAAAGAGAACCTTGATCTGTCTGAACATCTCAGGCGGCCCAACAAGCAACGCCGACATATTGTCCCTTGGGGGTGGAATCCCTCTCTGAAGAAAAGGCTCATCAATGAAGGCATCGATCCGGCAACCCTGCCTTCAGAAGAAGAACTGCAATTCATACGCACTTACTCAAGGCGTGAGTTTGCCTTGGATGTGCATTCAGGACTAAGCTGCGGGGATTCACAGGTCATCGGACCGGATTACAGAATCGTTGCCACGAGTCTCAGTGAGATTGAGGCTTTCATATCAGCCAATGGCAGCGCAGTACTGAAGTCACCGCTGTCAGGCAGCGGGAAAGGAATCCGTTTT
>JAEIGA010002939.1_pt1 | contig 26860 bp, 22 predicted proteins | sample 9270691 | NCBI WGS metagenome assembly JAEIGA01 (sample SAMN17057246, study PRJNA624740) | gut metagenome | biome: biome; isolation source: fecal sample | host: Bos grunniens | place: China: Xizang | collected 2019 | reverse complement strand
CTATGAACGAAGGTTTACGTTTTGCTATCCGTGAAGGTGGTAGAACTGTAGGTGCTGGCGTTGTTTCTAAGATTGTTGAATAATAGTCAAGCTATTTGCTACAATTACAAGAGAAGAGCTTTTGCTCTTCTCTTTTTTTGTGGTGTAGAAAACTACTAGTTATGCAGATTGGGGGATTGGGAGGGGGTAATTATAGTGAAAGATAGGTAGTTGTTTGGTGTGTTAAAGGGTGTAAAAAGGTTATAATATAAGAGTAAATTATGCGTATAAATGCGATTCTGCGCAAATATAATTTAAATGATTAAATTTGAGTTAAAATTTGAGTAAAAATAAAAAAAATATTGAAAAATATATTTTTTAATGCTAAAGTTGTCGCGACTTTAAAATATAAAAGTTTGTAATTACAAAATTATTTTACTTTTTATAAAAAGAAGTTTGTTTAACCTTTTGAAAATAAAGTATTTTCTGGGGTTAAAACGATTCTTGAAATATAAAATTAAACTTAAGTTTTAGTACAACCTTCTGCGATCGGGGTTGGAAATTGCTTTAAAATCGCCTAAAAATGACGAGAAAAAAGTATTTTTCATAAGAATTGTCGCAGAATCTAACCAGAAGGATTAAAAGAGATGAAAGAATCTTATACGAGCAAAAAACGTGTAAGAAAGAATTTTGGGCGAATTGATGCTATTATTGATATGCCCAGTCTGTTAGAGGTTCAAACCGGTTCATATAACAGCTTTATTAACAATGTTGATATGTATGGCAACCACTGTGAATTTGGTTTGGAAGAAGTGTTTAAATCTATTTTCCCAATTCGTGATTTTGCAGGTAATGGTGTGTTGGAATTCGTTAAATACGAACTTTCACAACCAAAGTATGATGTTGATGAATGTATTAAACGTGACTTAACATATGCTGCTCCTGTTAAAGCTACTCTTCGTTTGGTGGTGTTTGATATAGATGAAGCAACCGGAGCTAAATCTATTCATGACATTAAAGAACAAGATGTATTTATGGGTGATATCCCATTGATGACAGAAAAGGGTACTTTTATTGTTAATGGTATTGAGCGCGTTGTGGTTTCTCAAATGCATAGATCACCAGGTGTGTTCTTCGACCATGATAAAGGTAAGACAATGACTAATGGTAAATTCTTGTTTGCTGCAAGAATTATTCCATATCGTGGTTCTTGGTTAGATTTTGAATTTGATGCAAAAGATTTGGTATACGCTCGTATTGATAGACGTCGTAAATTACCAGTAACTACAATTTTGTATTCATTGTATTCTAAAGAAACAGAAGAAAAATTAGCTCAAGCTAAAAAAGAAGGTAGAAGATTAGAACCTTCTGAAATTAAGGGTATGAGCAAAGAAGAAATTTTAGAATATTTCTATGAAACAATTAATGTAGAAAAAGTTAAAAAAGGTTGGAAAGTTGAATTTGATGCAAATAAGATGAAAGGTGTTAAATTTGACTTTGATTTAGTTGATGCTGAAACAGGTAAAGTTGTTTGGGAAAAAGACAAGAAGATTACTCCTAGAACAGCTCAAAAACTTGTTGAAAAAGGTTTAACAGGTTTCTTAGTAAAAGATAATTACTTGTTTGGTAAATATTTAGCAAAATCAGTTGTGGTAAATAAAACAGGTGAAGTGGTTGCAGATGCAGGTGCTGAACTTAATGAAGAAATCTTAAATGCAATTGATGCAGCTAAAGTAAAATCATTAGAACTTTTATATATTGATAATGTAAATGTTGGTCCATATATTCGTAATACTTTAGAAGTAGATCGCAATACAAATAGAGAAGAAGCTCTAGGTGATATTTATAAAGTTATGAGACCAGGTGAACCAGTTACATTGGAAGCAAGTGAAGCAATCTTTAAAGGTTTATTCTTTGATGAAGAAAGATATGACTTATCATCTGTAGGTCGTGTAAAGATGAATTCTGCTTTAGATATTCCATTTAATGAGGCTCCAGATACATTACATACTCTTCGCAAAGATGATATTTTGCGTGTTGTAAAACATATGGTTGAATTGAGAGATGGTAAAGGTGTTGTTGATGATATTGACCACTTAGGTAACCGTCGTGTTCGTTCTGTTGGTGAATTGATGGAAAACCAATATCGTATGGGTTTACATAGAATGGAAAGAGCTATTAAAGAAAAAATGAGCTCAGAGGTATTAAATAATGTTAAACCTCAAGATTTAGTAAATGCAAAACCAATTGCAGCTGTTATTCGTGAGTTCTTTAGTTCTTCTCAATTGTCTCAATTTATGGATCAAAATAACCCATTGAGTGAAATTACACACAAACGTCGTTTATCAGCATTAGGTCCTGGTGGTTTGAGTCGTGATCGTGCAGGTTTTGAAGTTCGTGACGTACACCCAACACACTATGGTCGTATTTGTCCAATTGAAACTCCTGAAGGTCCAAACATTGGTTTGATTAACGCTTTATCTTCTTATGCACGTATCAACAAATATGGCTTCATTGAATGTCCATATCGTAAAGTTGTTGATGGTGTTGTAACTCAAGATGTTGTATACCTATCAGCTGATGAAGAAACAAAATATGTAATGGCTGAAGCAAATGCTGAAGTTACAGAAGATGGTCACTTTGTAAATGATATGATTACTTGTCGTAAAGCAGGTGATGTTATTTTTGCAAGACCTGAAGAAATTAACTTTATCGACGTTTCTCCAAAACAATTAGTATCTGTTGCTGCTGCGTTAATTCCATTCTTAGAAAACGATGACGCGAACCGTGCATTGATGGGATCAAACATGCAACGTCAAGGTGTGCCATTGCTTCGTTCTGAAGCTCCATTAGTTGGTACTGGTATTGAAGCAAGTGTTGCAAAAGATAGTGGTGCAACATTGGTTGCAAAATATGATGGTGAAGTTTTGGCAGTTGACGCTAACCGTATCGTTATTCGTTCTCAAAAGAAAGAGAATGTAGCTGATATGGGTGTGGAAATTTATAGATTGTCTAAATTCCGTCGTTCTAATGCTAATACTTGTATTAACCAAGTTCCATTAGTTAAAGTTGGTGATGTTATTAAAGCTGGCGATATTATTGCTGATGGTCCTTGTACAGATATGGGTGAGTTAGCTTTAGGTAAAAACGTTCTTGTTGCATTTATGCCATGGAATGGTTTGAACTACGAGGATGCTATCTTACTTTCTGAAAGAATTTCTCGTGATGATGTTTTAACATCTCTTCATATTGAAAAATTTGAAGTAATGGCTCGTGATACAAAATTGGGTCAAGAAGAAATTACTCGTGATATTCCAAACGTAGGTGAAGATGCTCTTAGAAACCTAGATGAATCAGGTATCATTTATATCGGTGCTGAAGTTAAAGCTGGTGATATTTTGGTTGGTAAAGTTACTCCAAAAGGTGAGAGCGTTGTAACACCTGAAGAAAAATTATTACGTGCAATCTTTGGTGAAAAAGCTAGTGATGTTCGTGATACTTCACTTCGTGCACAACCAGGTATTGAAGGTGTTGTTGTTGACGTTCAAGTGTTCAACCGTAGAGGTGTTGAAAAAGATGAACGTGCTCTTGCTATTGAACAAGCTGAAATTTCAAAATTAGCGAAAGACCGTGATGATGAAATGAGCATTGTTCGTAAGAGTTATAATCAACGCTTGAAAGAAATGTTATTAGGTCAAACAGTTGTTGATGCACCTAAAGGTATTGCTAAGAAACTTGTTTTAACTGAAGAAGTTTTGAAAAATATTCCAGAATATCAATTAAGTAAAATCGTTATTAAAGACGAAGAATTGATGGAAAAAATTGAAGGCTTTACAAGTGCATTTAATGATCGTTTAGATAGAGTTCAAAAACACTTTGAACAAAAAGTTGATGAAGTTCAACGTGGTGATGATTTACTTCCAGGTGTATTGAAACAAGTAAAAGTTTACATTGCTACAAAACGTAAAATGCAAACAGGTGATAAGATGGCAGGTCGTCACGGTAACAAAGGTACTGTTTCTCGCGTATTGCCATTAGAAGATATGCCATATATGGAAGATGGTACACCTGTTGATATCGTTCTTAACCCACTTGGTGTGCCTTCACGTATGAACGTGGGACAAATTTTGGAAACACACCTTGGTTGGGCTGCAAAAGAATTAGGTAAACAAATTAATGAACTTTGTGAACAATACAAACGTGGTGAAAAGACTATAGATGAATTAAATCAAAAATTAAAAGATATCTATGGTGAAAAACAATACAAGAAAGAAATTGAAACTCTTAGCGAGCCAGAAAAACTTGAAATGGTTTCAAATCTTAAAAATGGTATTCCAATGGCTACCCCTGTATTTGATGGTGCGAATGGTGATGATATCAATCGTATGTTAGATATGGCAGGTCTTCCAACTTCTGGTCAAATTGATTTGTATGATGGTCGTACAGGTGAAAAATTTGATAGAAAAGTTACAGTTGGTATCATTTATATGATTAAACTTCACCACATCGTTGATGAAAAAATGCACGCTCGTTCTGTTGGTCCTTACTCACTTGTTACTCAACAACCTCTTGGTGGTAAGGCTCAATTTGGTGGTCAACGTTTTGGTGAGATGGAAGTTTGGGCTTTACAAGCTTATGGTGCTGCGTACACATTACAAGAAATGCTTACAGTTAAATCCGATGATGTGAACGGTAGAACTAAAGTTTATGAGTCTATTATTCGTGGCGAAGATAGTTTTGATTCTGGTGTACCTGAGTCATTTAACGTGTTAGTTAAAGAAATTAAATCGCTATGCTTGAATGTTGAAATGCTCAACGTTGATGAAGCCTAAGAGTAAAGGAGTTTAAAGTAATGAATGATATTATGAATTTTTTTGGTCAACAGGCTGTATCTGAGTCTTTTGATGAAATTAAAATCTCTATCGCATCTCCTGAGCAGATCCGTTCTTGGTCATATGGTGAAGTAAAGAAACCTGAAACCATTAACTATCGTACATTTAAGCCTGAGAGAGATGGTTTGTTCTGTGCAAGAATTTTCGGTCCTGTGAAGGATTATGAATGCTTGTGTGGTAAATATAAAAGAATGAAATATCGTGGTATTGTCTGCGAAAAGTGTGGTGTGGAAGTTACACTTTCCAAAGTACGTCGTGAACGTATGGGCCACATTGAATTAGCAGCACCTGTTGCACATATTTGGTTCTTGAAATCTTTACCAAGCAGAATTTCTATGATTACAGATATTCCAATGAAACAGTTGGAACGTGTGCTTTATTTTGAAAGCTATATTGTTATTGAACCAGGTTTGACTGATTTGAAACAATATCAACTTTTAACTGAAGATGAATATCAAGATAAATTAGATGAATTTGGAGAAGATACATTTAAAGCTGGTATTGGTGCTGAAGCTATTAAAGAAATTTTAGCTAACATTGATTTGGAAGGCGAAAAGAAAGCTTTACGTGAAGAATTAACTTCATCTGCATCTGAAGCTAAAAGAAAGAAAGTTGTAAAAAGATTAAAAATTATTGAATCATTTATTGATTCAAATACAAAACCAGAGTGGATGGTATTAGATGTATTACCAGTTATTCCACCTGAATTACGTCCATTGGTTCCATTGGATGGTGGTCGTTTTGCAACATCTGATTTGAATGATTTATATCGTCGTGTAATTAACCGTAACAATCGTTTGAAGAGATTAATTGAATTACATGCTCCAGATATCATTATCCGTAATGAAAAGAGAATGTTACAAGAATCTGTTGATGCATTGTTTGATAATGGTCGTAGAGCAAGAGCTATTACTGGAACAAATAAACGTCCATTGAAATCATTATCTGATATGTTAAAAGGTAAACAAGGTCGTTTCCGTCAAAACTTGTTAGGTAAACGTGTTGACTACTCTGGTCGTTCAGTTATTACAGTTGGTCCACAACTTAAATTACACCAATGTGGTTTGCCTAAGAAAATGGCTTTGGAACTTTTCAAACCTTTCGTTTATGCTAAATTAGAGCTTTATGGTTTGGCTACAACAATTAAAGCAGCTAAGAGAATGGTTGAAAAAGAACGTGTTGAAGTTTGGGATATCTTAGAAGAAGTTATTCGTGAGCATCCAGTGTTGTTAAACCGTGCTCCAACACTTCACAGACTTGGTATTCAAGCATTTGAACCTGTATTGGTTGAAGGTAAAGCTATTCACTTACACCCATTAGTATGTACAGCGTTCAACGCGGACTTCGACGGTGACCACATGGCTGTTCACGTACCACTTTCTATTGAAGCTCAATTGGAAGCACGTGTATTGATGATGTCTACAAACAACATTTTGGCTCCTGCGTCTGGTAAACCAATTATCGTTCCATCTCAAGATATGGTGTTAGGTATTTATTACCTTTCATATGAAGCTCAAGATGTAATCGGTGAGGGTAGTGTATATTCTGATGTAAATGAAGTTATGCTTGCTCTTAATGCAAAAGCTGTTGATTTACATGCTAAGATTAAATGTCGTATGCACTACGTAAACGATAAAGGTGAAAAAGTTTATGGATTGTTAGATACAACTCCTGGTCGTATCATTATTTCTGATATTTTACCTGATCATGAAAAAATTTCTATTAGTCTTGTAAATAGACTTTTAAGAAAGAAAGAAATTGGTGAAATTATTGATACTGTTTATCGTTATTGTGGTCAAAAAGAAACTTGTATCATGGTTGATAAAATCATGGCTCTTGGTTTTGAAAATGCTTGTAAAGCAGGTATTTCATTTGGTAAAGATGACTTGATTGTTCCTGATGCTAAGAAAGAATTGATTGCAGAAACATCTAAACAAGTTAAAGAGTTTGAACAACAATATCAAAATGGTTTGATTACATCAGGTGAGAAATACAATAAAGTTATCGATATCTGGGCTGCTTGTAACTACAAGTTAACAGAAGAAATGATGAAGGGTATTTCAAAAATTGAAAAAGGTTATATGAACTCAGTGTTTATGATGGCTGATAGTGGTGCCCGTGGTTCTAAAGACCAAATGAGACAGCTTGCTGGTATGCGTGGTTTGATGGCTAAACCTAATGGCGCTATTATTGAACAACCTATTATTTCAAACTTTAAAGAAGGTTTGACTGTGGCTGAATACTTTAGTTCTACCCACGGTGCTCGTAAAGGTTTGTCAGATACTGCGTTGAAAACTGCTAACTCTGGTTACTTAACCCGTCGTTTGGTTGACGTTGCTCAAGATGTTGTTATTACAGAAACAAACTGTGGTACAGAACGTGGTATTGTAGTTCGTCCAATCGTTGATGGTGGTAATGTAATCGTTTCTATTGGCGAAAGAATTTTAGGTCGTACAGCTCAAGAAGATGTATTAAATCCAGAAACCGGTGAAGTTATTGTTTCTAAAGGTAGATTAATGGATGAAAGCGACGTTGAAAAAATTCAAAAAGCTGGTGTTGAACAAGTAATGATCCGTTCTGTATTGACTTGTCAATCTGAACATGGCGTATGTGCTGCTTGTTATGGTCGTGACTTGGCTCGTGGTACACCTGTGAACGTTGGTGAAGCTGTTGGTGTGATTGCTGCTCAATCAATTGGTGAGCCTGGTACTCAGTTGACCATGAGAACCTTCCACATCGGTGGTGCTGCGTCTGCATCTGCTGAGCAATCTAATGTTGAAGTTCCATATGATGGTATTTTGAAATTAGATGATGGTAAAGTGGTTGAAGCTGAAGACGGAACAACAATTATTCTTTCTCGTAATAGTGTTATTATGGTTACAGATGCGAATGGTCGTGAAAAATCTCGTCATCGTGTTCCATATGGTGCTAAGATTTTGGTTAAACCTGGATCAGAAGTTAAAAAAGGTCAAAAAGTTGCTGAATGGGATCCATTTACAACCCCAGTTATTACAGAAAAAGGTGGTTATATCGAGTTGGTTGACTTGATTTCTGGTATTTCTATGAAAGAAATTCAAGATGAAACAACTGGTATCATTTCTAAGACTGTTACAGACTGGAGAGGTGGTTCTAGCGCTAATGCAAACTTACGCCCATCTATCGTATTAAAAGATAAGAAGGGTAAACCTATTACTTTTGCTAACGGTAAAGAAGTTCGTTATTATTTACCAGTTGATGCTGTATTAGCTGTTGATAATGGTGCAGAAATCAAAGCTGGTGATATTATTGCTAAACTTCCAAAAGAAAGCTTGAAATCTAAAGATATTACCGGTGGTTTGCCACGCGTTGCTGAATTGTTTGAAGCTCGTAAACCAAAGGATCCTGCTATTATCTCTGATGTTGATGGTAGAGTGGAATTTGGTAAAGACTATAAAGCTAAACAACGTGTTATGGTTGTAACTGATGATGGTAAAGAATATGAATATCTAATTCCTAAGGGAAGACGTCTAGTTGTTCAAGACGGTGACGAAGTTAAGAAAGGTGATATGTTGGTAGAAGGTACTCCAGCTCCTCACGATATCTTACGCGTTCTCGGTGTTGAAAAATTGGCTGAATACTTAGTGAAAGAAGTTCAAGACGTTTACCGTATGCAAGGTGTGAAGATTAATGATAAACATATTGAAGTTATCGTTTCTCAAATGCTTCGCAAAGTAGAAGTTACAATGCCTGGTGATACAACATTGTTAGTTGGTGAACAATTAGATGCTGATGAGTTTGAGTTAATCAACGAAAAAGCTGAAAAAGAAGGTTTGAGACCTGCTGAAGCTAGTCCAGTTCTTCTTGGTATCACTAAAGCAAGCTTACAGACTAAGTCATTTATTTCTGCAGCATCATTCCAAGAAACAACTCGTGTATTAACAGAAGCTGCTGTTGAAGGTAAAGTTGACAGATTACATGGTTTGAAAGAAAACGTAATCGTTGGTCGTCTTGTTCCTGCTGGTACTGGTAGTGTTCTTCGTTCTCTACGTAGAGTTGCTGCTCAAAACGATCGTGAGATTGAATTGATGAAGCAAGAAGAAGCTCAACAAGCTATTACTAGTGAAGTTGTAGAAGAATAATTTAAGATTTTATCTTGAATGAAAAAGAAAAGGTCTACGAGGTTTAATCGTAGACCTTTTTTGTGTGGTGAAGTGTAAAAATACTTGCAATATTTACATTGTGTGGTATAAGGCAGGTAGTTTGAACTTGATTATAGGTGTATAAAAATGGTTGAAGAAGTTAGTGAACAAAGACAGAGCCGTCTTAATAAGCTCGCAAAATTAGAAGAGATGGGATATAATCCATATCCTTATAGTTTTTATCCAGATAGTTGGGCTAAGCCATTACAAGAAAAGTATAAAGATTTGGCTAATGGTGAACATACTGAAGATAGAGTGACAGTTGCTGGTCGTGCTATGGCTGTTAGAAATGATGGTATGTTTATTGATATGAAGGATAAAACAGGAAATATTCAACTATTTTGCCATAAATGTAATCTTGATGAAGATAATTTAAAATTATTAAAATGTTTGGATATTGGTGATGTGGTTGGTGTTACTGGTTTTATTAGACGTACACCACGTGGAGAGTTATCTGTTGCTGTAGAAAAGTTTGATATTATTGCTAAATCTCTTGAACCATTGCCTGAAAAATTTCATGGACTTACAGATATTGAAACACGTTATCGTAAGCGTTATGTTGATATGATTATCAATGATGAAGCAAAACAAGTTTTGATTACTCGTTGTAAAATTGTTTCAGCTGTTAGAGAGTTCTTTAATCAAAATGAGTTTTTAGAAGTTGAAACACCTGCGTTACATCCAATTTTGGGTGGTGCTAATGCGAAACCTTTTGTTACACATTATAATGCTCTTGATAATGATTTTTATCTTCGTATTGCGCCTGAGCTTTATTTGAAGAAGCTTATTGTTGGGGGTATTGATAGAGTGTTTGAAATTGGTAAAAACTTCCGTAATGAGGGTATTGATAAAAACCATGTACCAGAGTTTTCTGCATTAGAGGCTTATATGGCATATGGTGATTATAATGATATGGCTAATTTAATTTCAAATCTTTTACGTTTTGTTGTAACTAAAGTATTTGGATCTGATAAAATTGAAATAGCTGGTCATGAAATTGATTTCTCAAACCCAATTCCAAAAGTTTCTATGATAGATTTGATTAAGAAAGAAACTGGTGTTGATTTCTTGACAACAGAAACTGTTGAAGAAGCTTGTGCTCTTGCTAAAACTATTGGCGTTGATACTGAGCATTGTTCAAACTGGGGTAAAGTTGTACAAGAAGTATTTGATGAAAAAGTTGAGCATACTTTAATTCAACCAATTCTTGTTTCTGATATGCCAAAGGATATTTCTCCATTAGCTAAAACTCACAGAGATAATCCTCGTTTAACAGAGCACTTTGATGTTTATATTTTGGGTATGGAATTGGGATGTGCTTATTCTGAGTTATCAAATCCATTGGAGCAATTAGAGCGTTTTAATGCGCAAGCTAAAGAGCGTGAAGCTGGTGATGATGAAGCTCAAATGTTAGATGAAAGTTTTATTGATGCACTTTCTTATGGCTTTGTACCAACAACCGGTATGGGTATGGGGATGGATAGGCTTGCAAAATTGCTTACAAATAGTGCAACTTTGCGAGATGTGATATTGTTTCCAGCGCTTAAGACTAGAGCAAAATAGGATGGGGGGATGTGCAAAAGCACTATCATATGTGCATCGGCACTCTCTTGTGTACGCTTTTTTGTACACGTCGTTCGTGGCGTTACACATAGCATAGCACTTTATCCCACCCGAGGCAAAGGAGTTGAATTTATTCAACTCCTTTTAGTTTTAAATGGGGGATGTGCTAAATTATGGTTATGATTGCAAATTTTCTCCTTTATGTACGCTTTTTATGTACACTGCAGTCGGAAATTTGCTTCCAGCACAAGGTTTTAGCCCACCCGAGGCAAAGGAGTTGAGTTTATTCTTTTAAATGGGGGATGGGCTAAATTATGGTTATGATTGCAAATTTCCTCCTTTATGTACGCCTTTTATGTACACTGCAGTCGGAAATTTGCTTCCAGCACAAGGTTTTATCCCATTTTTATTACTATGGGCTAAGGTGTTGTAGAGAGTATAGTGGGAGAGAATGTTTAACGGATATTTATGTTAGTGATATTTATGAAAAATGTAGGCAAATGAATGAAGATGAAGCTGAAACAAGGCTTATTATATTTGAGTTTTATTAATGATAAAAAAGACAGCTCCGTTTCTTTGGTTTAATAAAGAAAGAGAGCTGTCGCCGATTACATAAACCAAGCACGCTTGCCTAGCCAGACGGTCGGATTTTCACAAATGCGACGGTCTTTTATTATGTGGTTACTTTAACAGTCGGATTTTCACAAAGGCGACTGCACAAAACATAAAAATGGTTTATTCGTTAGTTAAGGTATCACAATTATTAGTAAAAGTCAATGATATTTGTTATTCATCTAAATTTGAATATTTTGATACAATTTCATTGCGCTCTTGTTTTAGGGCGTTTTGGCGAATATAATCTTCTTCAGAAAAGTTTTGACATAAACTTAGGCTTAAATTTTTTATTTCTTCATCTAATGTGCGTAATTTGTTTTCTGCTAAAAGTTTTTCAATTAGTTTTTTTAATTCATTGATAAATGGATTGCGTTTTTTTAGCATTTCTAGTTGCCATAAATCTTTTATGCCACAGGATGGATGATTTTTATTGATGAGGTTTTGAAAATCTTCTCCGCTTATTGCAGTATCTTCGTTATGGTATGTGTTTAGGATAGTTTGATATAATTTTTTTAAGTTTTCATCTTTGATATCATCTGTGAAAATTTGTTCTTCATAGTCATCAATTAATTCAGGATAAATTAATTGAGCGGCAATAATCATACCAAAATTAATATCGTTTTCGCTGTATGCTTTTTGGCGTAGGGTATCTGGGGTACTGATGTTATGATTTATAGTTGAGCGTTGATTGTTGTTTTTGTTGGTATATGATTTGTTGGGGTTTGTATAGTTGTTTGTTTTTGGTTGATATGTGTTTTTAACAGATGTTGGTGCAACATGTTGAGGTGTTGGGGCTGTTTGGGCTTGAGTGTGGTGCTGAGATGATTGTTGAGAGTTGTTGGCTTTATCTTTGCTCCATGCAGATTGTTTATATGCTAGATATATTCTGTTTTTTATTTCTTGGGTATAGTAGCCTCTAACGGTTGGGTCTTTAATTTTAGCAACTTCTTCTAAAAGTGTTTTTTCAATTAAAGCTTTGCGTTCGGGGGTGTTTGCATTTTCATCTTGGGTGTATTTTTGCCATAAGATATCAATTAATGGTTTGGTTTTATTCATGAGAGCCTTAAAGCTTTCTGCACCATGACATTTTAGGTATTCGTCTGGATCCATATTATCGGGCAAAAACATGAATTTTAATGAGTAGCCGGCTTTTAGGATTGGTAGAACTCTATCAACAGAGCGCATGGCTGCTTTGGTTCCAGGGGCATCGCCGTCTAAACAAAGAATTGGTTCTGGTGTTACTTTCCAGGCTTCGATAATTTGTTCTTCAGTTAGGGCTGTACCAAGAGGAGCTACAGCATATGAGAAACCATATTTATCAAGAGCGATAACATCCATATAGCCTTCGCAGATGATTAGTTGTTTTTCTTTGTAGGCTACTTCTCGGGCTTTATCTAAATTATATAAGTTTCGTCTTTTATTGAAAATGGGGGTTTCTGGAGAGTTTAGGTATTTGGGTTCTATTTTCTCCATAACTCGACCACCAAAGGCAATAATTTTGCCTTGTTTATTGGTGATTGGTATCATTATACGATTGCGAAAAAAATCATGTTTAGGACGGTTTTTATCTTCAGGGATACTCATTAAACCTAATTCGTTTAAATCTTTTTCATCTATACCCATAGATTTTAAGTGAGCCATAAGGCCATTGTTATTGGGGGCGTATCCTAGGCGAAATTTTTTGATTATATCTTCATCAAAATCTCGTTTTTCTTTGAAGTATTTTAGGCCTTCTGCACCAATTGGCATATGAAGATTTTTTTCGAAAAATAAGCAAGCTTGCTCCATTATATCATATAGGCTCTTTTTTTCTTGTTCGTGCTCTTTATCTTTGGCTGATAGAGTAGGCATAGGAACGCCTGCCATGTGTGATAATTTTTGTAGAGCATCTAAGAATGGGAGACCATTGGCTTCCATTTCAAACTTTAAGATATCACCATGGGCGCCACAACCAAAGCAATGATAAAATCCTTTACTTTCATTTACGGTAAAAGATGGGGTTTTTTCATTGTGAAAAGGGCATAGACCTTGGTATTCTCTACCTTTTTTGGTGAGTTTTACTTTGGCACCGACAATATCAACAATGGATATACGGGTTCTTAGTTCTTCGATGAAATGTTGTAAATCTTCATTTGCCATTTATTATAAACCAAGAGCCTCTTTGATTAGGTTTGATGCTTTGCCCATATCAATTTTACCTGCATAATTGGCTTTAATTTCCGCCATGATTTTGCCCATGTCTTTGATGCTTTGAGCATTAACTTTTGTGATGATTTCTTTAATAACGTTAAGAGTTTCTTCTTGGCTTAATTGTTTTGGTAAGAAACGTTCAATAACGTTGATTTCATCTTGCTCTTTTTGAGCTAATTCCGGACGATTGCCTTGGGAATATATTTTAATTGATTCATTTCTTTGTTTAATCATTGTTTGCATCATAGAAAGTAATTCTTGATCTGTGGCGCATTCTTTGCCAGATGTACGTGCTTGAACGTCTTTTTCTTTCATTCCTGCGATAATGAGGCGAACAGCTGAAACAGTTGTGTTATCTTTGGCAAGCATAGCTTCTTTTAGTGCTTTTTGTAAGTCTTCTCTTAACATTATATTCTCCTATTTTTTTTGGAAATTTAATATGTAATTTGTTTGGTTATTTGTAACTACTAGAGGTATTTTAACAATGGTTGTTTCATGCTTCTTTAGTAGTTTATTGTTGGTTGAATGTTCTTCTTTGTTATTGATTGTTATGTTGGGAATGTATGTGTTGTATCTTGAATTGTTTTTTATGGTTATTTCAAGCTCGATATTATTGTTATCTAATTCGTTGATTTTTACATTTTCAAAATCAAGATATTCAGGGTTATTTAGGCCACTGAGGAATATTTTGTTGTAATGTTGTTCTGCTTGGGGGTAAATAACAACAATGTCTCTTCTTAAAAGAATTGTTAAGGAGAAGATAAATAAAACAAATAACAAAAATTTAGCAAAGATGTAGCGTTTTGTTTTTTGTTTTGTTACTAATGTGGGAGTTGATGGTTTTATATTTGTTTCTTGATTATCAGAAATAAGGTGAGGGGAGTTGTCATCTTTTATGTCGTTATCAAGACTGATTGTGAAAAAAGTACCAGATTTTGAGCTAAGAGTAAGCTCTTTTTTCTTATTAGGTTGGGGAATTACAATATCTTTATTTTCTTCATCTTTTTTAACTTCAGGGGAGGGAATGTTTTTAGATGAAGATTTGCCATCTAGGGGAACTTCAAAATGTTCTTTGTTGGCAGGATAATTTCTAAATGGTGGTTCTGTTACCTCTATTTCTTCGACAATAGGTGGAGTGTTGTTTTCTTCTTCGTAGCCGAGAGCATCTTGAGGTAGAGCGTGCCATATATTGTGGCAAGCTTGACAACGGAAATTTTGACCAGTTTTAGGGATTAAATTGTCTGGTATTTCGTATATGCTATGGCATTTAGGGCAACTGATTAACATTGTATTATCCTTTGATATTTATTTTCTTGTTAGTATATAGATTGTTTCTATTTAATCAAACAAAAAATGTATTATCTTAAAAAAAATCGTAAAATATAAATGGTAGAAGAGGTTGTAATGGACGCTAAGAGCTTTGAACCGATTATTGAAATGAAAAATGTGGGAATTGCTTATGGTGATAATCCTTTTGTTTTAAAGAATATTGATTTTTCTTTAAGACGTGGGTCTATGCATTTTTTGACAGGAAAGTCTGGGGCTGGTAAAACATCATTGTTATCTATGATGTATTTAGCGCAAAAACCAACAGAAGGAACTTTGAAAGTTTTTGGAAATAATATCAATATGATTGATCGTGATACAACAGCTTTTTTAAGACGCAGAATCGGTGTTGTTTTTCAGGATTTTAGATTGTTAGAACATTTGAGTGTTTTTGATAATGTTGCTCTTCCTTTGAGATTGAGAGGAATGAAGGAACGAGAAATTAGGCAAAGAGTTATTGAGTTATTAGCATGGGTTGATTTATCTAATAATATGTATGTTAAAAGTTCTGATATATCTGGTGGTGAAAAGCAACGTGTGGCTATTGCTAGAGCTGTTATTAATCGTCCAGAGTTGTTATTGGCAGATGAACCAACAGGTAACGTTGATAATGAAATTGCATTAAAATTGATGAAGTTATTTGCCGAGTTAAATAGGCTTGGAACGACAGTTGTTATTGCAACACACTCAAATGAGTTAATGGATAGGTATAATTATCCTAGATTGAAATTAGAAGGTGGTAATATTTCTTACGTGAAGTAATTTTTTGGATATAGGATTTTAGAATGGAAAATATTGATAAACAATTTAAAGCTCATCATATTGCAAAACCTAAGCCAGAAGTTGCGAAGGTTAAAGCACTTAGAAAACAACAACCAGTGGTTGATGATGTTTCTGAATTACCTATTGATGAGGGGTATTCAAAAACTTTTCTTAGGGTGTGTGTTGGTGTTGCTGTGTTTTTAGTGGCGATTACATTGGCTGGTGTGTTGGGTATTAATTCAATGTTTGAAAATTCTCGTCGTCAAGTTGTTTCTAACTTTACGGTACAAGTTTTACCTATGCCAAATTATGAAGAAAGTAGAGATGATTTATTAAATGTTGTTCATTTTTTGGAGAAATATCCAGATGTTGAGCAAGTTAGTGTTTTAAGTGATGAAGATTTAAGAGCTTTGTTAGAACCTTGGCTTGGAAACAATGTTGATGTGGAATTGTTGCCTATTCCTAAGTTATTAGATGTTAAAATTTCTTCTGGGCATTTATTTGATTATAAAGAATTAGCAGTTAGATTGTCTGAAGTATCATCTAATGCATCAATTAATGATCATAATATGTGGTTGTCTAGATTGTTAAGATTTATAAATTCTTTGAAAATGTTGGCTTTAACTGTATTGATTTTAGTATTATGTGCAACGGTTATGTCTATTATTTATGCGGCTAAAACTAGTCTTAATGTGCACAAAGATACTATAAATATTTTACATATTATTGGTGCTACTGATGAATATATTGCAATTAATTATGTGAAACAAATTGCAAGAGTTGCTTTGTTTGCTGGTGTTATTGGTATGATTGTTTCTGTTCCAGCTATTATGGTTGTTGGAAATATGGCAAAAGGGATTGAAGCTGGTATTTTTAATTCTGTTAGCTTTGGGGCTAATGAATGGTTATATATTTTATTATTGCCGATTGGTGGAATGTTAGTTGTTGGTGGAGTGGCTTATATTGCTATCATGAAAGCTTTAAGAAAGTTATAAATGAGTATTAAAAAAGGCTAACTCTAAAAGTTAGCCTTTTTTATTGTGGTTTTTTATTTTGTTTTAGTTTTACTTTTAGTTTTTTGTTTATTTTGATTAACTACTGTTGTAGTTGTTTTTTATTTTTCAGGCATGCTGATTTTGCGATATATATATACAGCACAAGGTATACCAAGTAGCATTCCCCATAATCCTATCATTGAGTGTGCAATGTATAAGATGATTAAGGTCATTACTGGATTGATATGCATAACTGATGAAACAATTCTTGGGTTTAATACGTATGCTTCAAGCATATGTATAACAATAATCATCAATAATGCCCATAAACCTAATTCTATTCCACCACTATTAATTGCCATTAAAATTATTGGTACAGATGAAATCCACATTCCAAGTACTGGGATTAATCCACACATAAAAACAATGGTTGAAAGTAATGATATTGCTTTTACTTTTAAGAAATATAAGCAAATAGCGGTTAGTAATGTATTGATTGCTGAAATAATTAATTGAGCACGGAAGTTTTCACCAACAACTTTGGCAAAAAGAATAACACTATCAGATGTTTCTCTATATGATTCTGCTAGTTTGGTAAAACGTAAATGACGCATACCTTTAGATAATTTAGGTAAATCATATAAAATTAAAAAACTAAATAGAATTGCAAGGAAAAACCAACCAATGTAATGAATGCTTTTTTCAAGGGCACTACGAGTGATGTTCCAGGCACTAATAACAGCAGTATCAGGGGATATTGAACCTTTTAATTGAGATACAATAGGCGCTATTATTTCGTTGTCGCCAAATTCATTATTAAACCAATTACTCAAAGATTCTATACTTTGTGGTAGTTGTTCTGTAAAACTAATTGTTTCGGATAATAAAATTGGTGGAACATGAGTAAGAAAAGCAATTACGCCAATTAAAAACAATACATATGTTACAACAACAACGCATCGTCTGTTGAGGCGATATTTTTTTCTTAAAGTATGGGATATGCTAGAAACAATAAATCCCATAATGAATGTGATAAAAACTAGTCCAAACATATCGCGAAATAGGTAAAGTATACCCATAAAGATGGCCCAGATAAAATATACGCGATTTATACGAATAAATTCTGAAATATTAAATGTCATTATTGTCCTCGAAAAATAGGTTAAATCTAATAGTTCTAAGGTAGTATAGACTATTGAAAAATAAAACAACAATATCAATTTAAATTATACACATATCGGTGTTTTTTTTAGGAGGGAGTATGAAATATTTTTTGTTATTGATGATGGTGTTTAATGTGATTGGATGTAGTGATTGTTGTGGGAATAAAAATTATTTATCAGGGGAAGGGAAAGCTGATGTGTATTTAAGTGTTGCAAGAGGACGAGGGAAAAAAATTGGTGAAATAAATTTTAAGGATGTTGATGGAGGGGTTATGGTTGATGTTAATTTAAGTCAATTATCTTTTGGAGAGCATGGATTTCATATTCATGAATTTGGTGATTGTAGGGCAACTTTTCATAGAGATGGAAAAATTATGATGGCAGGAAAAGCGGGGGGACATTTTGATATTTATAAAACCATGAAACATAAAGGTCCTAATGGTGGTGGACATATTGGTGATTTACCAAAGTTAGAGGTTGATAAAAATGGTGAGGTAATAGATAGATTTTTTGTTGAAAATATTAGTGTAAATATGATTAAAGGGCGAGCGGTTGTTGTGCACGAAGGCGGTGATAATTATAGTGATGAGCCAGTTGTTTTAGGCGGTGGAGGGGATAGAGTAGCGTGTGGTGTTATTGAATAATTTGTTTGTATGTTTGGTTGTTAATTGTCTATTTGAATGTAAGTATATTATATGTTTTAGGGGTGTCTTGTTGGCTCCATAATATATCAAGGGTTTTATCGGTTGAAGATATTATTTTACCAATGTCTTTTTGTTTATTAGAATAAAAAGTATTATTGTTTTTTGAAATTACAATTGGTTCTTGAGTGAGGTCTTCGTGAATGATAATATGGCTATATGATGAAGGATCAAATGTTGGGGTCTGGCAATGTTTGTTATACATTGCATCAACAATTTTTTGAGAAAAGTATTTGTTATTATTTTTTATGTGTTTTAAGCGTTTGCATTGTGTATTCGGAAATGGTGTATCGGGATAAAATTTATTCCAACGGTTTTTATAAACTGTTTTATTTATTTCAGAAATTTTTTTATAATATTCTTTGGGGTTTGAATAATGAAATCTATATTGATAGAGGGTTTTATCTAGGGTCATAATTTTGCCTTTTAGAGATAAGACTTTATCGTAAATTGCAAAATCTTCAACAAGTGGTAAATTTGTATCAAAAGTTATATTGTGTTTTTTTATAAAGCTTGAGCGCCACATTGTGGTTGGTAATATAATAGGTAATCTTCCAATTAAAAAGGATATTTCTGCTTTTTTATAATCTGTTTGTGTGGGCCAGAGATATACCATACGTTGAGAACCAAGGAGGCTAAGTTGGGTGCCAAGAATAGTTATGGAGGGGTTGTTTTCCATAAAAGTTACTTGTTCTTCGAGTTTGTTTTTTTCTGATATATCGTCATCATCTTGCCAAGTAATATATTTTCCTTTTGCTTCTTTAAGACCTAGGTTACGGTTGTAAACAATACCTTTGTTTGAGGGATTGGTAATTATTTTTATGCGGGGATCAGTTGATGCATATTTGTTTATGATATCTAAAGTATTATCGGTTGAGGCATCGTTTATGATGATTAGCTCTAGGTTTTGATGTGTTTGGTTTAGGATAGATTCAATTGCGTTGGGAACGAGATTTGCACGATTATATGTTAGCATTATTACAGATACTAATGGAGATGAAGAGGGATAGAAATATATACCTGTAAAAATGAGAGTTAAGAGGCTTAATATAATTGATGCTTTTTTCATATCTATTGTTTGGTCTTGTATTTTGAATTTTGAAAATTTTGTTGCAGAATTATTAGTTATTACTACCACCTGAGTGCCCACCTTGTGGATAATTATTTTGATTATTGTTATTTTCTGGAGGAGTGGTTTCTTCTACAGTTGGAGTTGCGCAATCAACGTTTGTGTGAAAAGCGCGAGTTGTTTTATCTGAGTAAGTGAAAATTAGTATATTGTTTTCAGGAGCAGAATTTTCCATTGCTTCTTCTATAGTGTATACTACACAATCACGATATTCATCAGGATTATCAGTTGGTTCATTAGCATTTGCTGTTGTTGAAAAAATTAAAAGTAAGCTTAGAAGTAATTTTTTCATATTACACTCCCTTCTATTCGCTTGGTTGTGCTAGTTTTAGGTGCATAATGCTTCCATCTTGCAGGTTGTTATTGTCAATGGATAGTACGACAGATGCTTCTTTGGGGAGGCCTTCACAAGTAATACTAAATGCGCTATATTGTTTACCGTTATAACTGATAGCTTTTACGTATAAAGGGCCACCGAAAGCATGAACAACAGTGCCATTAGATAGAATCATGTCATCAGGAATTATATTTAAGTATTTTGCCATGGCTGTTCCTTCTTCATTGCTTGCGCCTAATGAGGCATAACTTCTTTCATTGATGAAGGTACTCATTAAATTGGTGGAGATTGTGTTTAATTGTTCTCTTAATTTGTTAGTTTTAAATTTAGTCATAGCTTTAGAATAGCCGGTAATTCCACCAATAGATAGAACACCAACGATTGCTAAAACACCTAACATTTCAATCATAGAACGACCTGTTTCGTTACTTTTCATAATATATATCTCCCCAAAATATTGTGTAGATTGTATCATAAAAAAAAGAATGTGTCAATGAATAGTTAAAAAGAAATGATACTAAATTTATATAGAAAAAATTAAACATTAGTGATTATAGTTAGTTTATCAAATTAAATATTTTTTATAGGAGAAGAGATATGGTTGCAAAACGTTTTATTTTGAATGAAACAAGTTATCATGGTAGTGGTGCTATTAGAGAAATTATTACAGAAGTTAAGTCTAGAGCTTTCAAAAAAGCTTTGATTGTTACTGATGCTGATTTGGTTAAATTTGGGGTGGTTAAAAAAGTTACAGATCTTTTAGATGAGGCAAAATGTAAATATGCAATTTATGATAGTGTAAAAGCTAATCCAAGTGTTGATGTGGTTAAGAACGGAGTTAAGGCTTTTAAGAAAGCTAAAGCTGATTATATGATAGCTATTGGCGGTGGTTCTCCTCAAGATACGGCTAAAGGTATTGGTATTATTATTAATAATGAAGAATTTAGTGATGTTATTTCTTTAGAAGGGGTTGCTCCTACTAAAAATAAAAGTGTTCCAGTGATTGCAGTTGCAACTACTGCTGGTACTGCTGCTGAAACAACAATTAACTATGTTATTACTGATGAGAAAAAACGTAGGAAGTTTGTGTGTGTGGATCCTCATGATATTCCTGTGGTGGCAGTGGTGGACCCGGATATGATGTCTTCTATGCCTAAAGGTTTGACTGCTGCAACTGGTATGGATGCTCTAACTCATGCAATAGAAGGATATATTACACTTGGTGCATGGGAGTTGGCTGATACTCTTAATTTGAAAGCAATTGAAATTATTGCCAGAAGTTTGAAAAAGGCTGTTGAAAATGATCCTAAAGGTAGAGAAGATATGGCTTTGGGACAATATATGACAGGTATGGCTTTTTCTAATGTGGGATTAGGTGTGGTGCATGGTATGGCGCATCCTTTGTCTGCTTTTTATGATACTCCGCATGGTGTTGCAAATGCTGTTTTACTTCCTTATGTGATGGAATTTAATGCTCCAAATACAGGTGTTAAATATAGAGAAATTGCAAGAGCAATGGGGGTTAAGGGAGTTGATGAGATGAAGCAAGCTGAATATAGAGATGCTTGTATTAAAGCTGTTAAAAAACTTTCTAAGGCTGTTGGTATTCCTAAAACATTGAAAGAAATTGGTGTTAAGAAAGAGGATTTGGATGCTTTGACTGAGGCTGCAATGGCTGATGTTTGTACTGGTGGAAATCCTAGACCTTGTAATCATAAACTTATTTTAGAAGTTTATAAGAAAGCTTTTAATGGAAAATAGTTGAAATTATATTATTGATAGCTCCAAAACAAAAAGCTCCTAAGTAAAAACTTAGGAGCTTTTGAGTTCTAGTAGATGGCAGAAACTCCTGACAAATACATCATTTGATTTTTTTTGATGTCGTATTTGTAGAGCTCTTTCTTTACAATTTGTTCCAATGCTTTGGGGATCTCATGTTCGTACTGATTGGAGGCTATCATTTTAACCTGTTCATTCAAGAACTTGATAGAATGTTCAATGTTGAGTTTGTTCTTTTTTTCCTCATCGTTTAGAAGAGCGTTTTCAAGCTCTTTTATGAGCTCTTGAAAATAAGATTTAAACTCACTCTTATCATTGCAATTGAAAGCAATGACATGAATGAAGTCTTCTCCACCGAATTGATTTGTAATTCTTACTGGACCATTTACAGTTAGGGTGTTATAAGACCCGTAGGCAATTTCTGGGCACGCTATAAATAGCGTTGAAGTTGTTTGTACCATGATAATTAACTTAAATTTTAGACATAATTTTTTTCTTGTCTGAAAATATACTATATTTTTGAGGTATTGTCAATAGGGGAAAATTAACTTTATCCTACTTCTATTCCAAAGCACATTTTTGCTATTAGTCCAATTAAAAATGAAATTAAAGCAACGGATAAGCTAATTGTTGCCATTTCTAAAAATTTAGGCATTACTTTTTCTGATTTAACAGTTGCGATGTAAAAGCTAAATGCATAAATTAAGGTTATTACAATGGTTATCATTGTAAGAAGTGCTGTTATATACATTTCATTTGGTAAAACTAAATAAGGTAGGGTTAAAAAGATTACAGTAATTAGATATGCAATTCCTGTATATAAGCTAGCTTTGATTGCGTTGTCATTACCATTAGCACGTTCTGCTAGATAATTTGATGAGGCCATTGAAAGGGTGGCAGCAATTCCTGTAATAACGCCAGACATTGCAATTAGAGATGTGTTCATTAAGACAAAAGTTAGGCCAGCAATAGCACCTGTTAATTCAACAAGAGCGTCATTTAAGCCTAGAACCATTGCACCGGTATAATTTAAGCGTTCTTCATCTAGCATATCAATTAGGGCATCTTCGTGAGCTTTTTCTTGAGCTATAATTTGTTCTATTTCTGGAAAATAATCTTTAACGCAATCCATAGATTTGATTCCATTATATTCATCTTTTTCTAGTAATTTGATAACAAATGTGTAGCCTAAGAGATAATTGATTATGCGATAGAAAAATATCTTAAATGGGTTTGGGGTTGCTTCTTGTTTAGTATATTGTTTCCAGATAAGAGAGTGGGCGTGTTCTTCTTGTGACATTTTTAACATAATTTCTTTGTTTTTTTCGTCTTTTATGTTTTTGGCCATAATCGCATATAGTTTTGATGCAGTTGCTTCATCTTTTTGGAATTGTTTGATTAAATTTAAGAGTTCTTGTGGGCATGTTTTATTTGTCATTATGCTAATTCCTTATCTTTGATGATGATATTTTTGAGGTATGATATTTCTTTTTGTGGGCCAATTATATGGGCGTTCTTAAATTTGAGAGTAGGGGTGAAATCTTCTCTATTTAATTTGGTTAGATTTTTGTTGTTTTTAAAATCATATATTTTGTAGCCAATGGCATCATATATTGGCCAAGAACCACCGACATCCCATAACCAATCTTTGAACAATCCTGCACGAGCTCTTCCGGTTGAAATTAATACGTTGGAAAATACTGAAGCAAGGTAATCAACAAATAGGTAGTTTTTAGTGTTTTTTGATTTATCAAGTTCAAAGTGTTGTTGAATGTCAACAATTAACATTGAGGTTGATTTATAATTTTTTTGTAGCTTGATTTTGTGTTCATTTGAACAAAAAGCGTTACGAACCCAAAATGCTTCTTTGTTTTCGTTAGAATATACGAGGTCGTTTTGTTTGGGAATATAGATTGCTCCCATGTATGGTTTTTTGTTTTTAAATACTCCAATTGATATACCATATAAAGGGATATCTTGAGCGTATTGTAAAGTGCCATCTAATGGATCAAGAACAAATACATATTCTGCATTTTCTATTTTTTCAAAAATGTCATTTTTGTAGTTTGAAATACTTTCTTCATCAACTATAAAATAATTTAAATCTGAAAAGTTATTGTCTATAAAATCTTTGAATAAGAAGCTTATATTAATGTCTGCTTCGGTTACCATACCAACAGGAGATTTTTCCTTAAAATCTATGTATAATCCTTTTTCTTTTCTTATATCAATAAGGTTTTGTCCTGCATGTTTGATGAAATTGAGTATTTTATCTATCATAATAAAAAAATCCTAAAATGTGGCGTTGTTGGATATGATATTGTATATTATTTAAAAGGCAATATTAAAAGATAAAATATTTTGTTTATTTTAATTGTGACAATTAATCCAAACTCTTTTTTCTTCTTTGTCTGGGAAAAATGTTGGTTTATCTTCATAACCACCAAGTTCGTTTGCTACTTTTTTCATTGTGTTGTATGAGGCTAGGTTTAATGCGTTGCAAGTTACTAGAACTTTCTTTAGATTTAAGGTTTCAAAAGCATATTTACAACACAGTTTTAATCCTAATGAAGCATATCCTTTTTTTCTTTTTGAGGGAATAATGTAGTATGCAATGTTACCACCTCTTTTTATTAATTCATCATTTAAGTTATGACGTATATCAAATGCTCCAATAAAAATATCATTTTCTATTAGCCATAATCTGGTTTGTTTTACATAACCTTCTTTTAAGCCAATTCCTAGGCGATCATTTTCGCTATTTGTTTTGAAATCAGAGAAAATTGTAAATTTTAATCCGCTTTTAATACCATTTGTATCAAATAGAGTAGGGGCGTTTTTATATTCTTCAACACCTTCTAAAAAAGTTTTCCAATATTTTTCTTCTGGTAAAATTAGCTTTAACATTTTTATTACTCCTATGATGATTTTGTAAAATATCAGATTAATTTATAAATTGCAATATTTTTACTTGATTTAGATGTTGGTGTTTATATAATTTATGAAAATATTTAATTATGGTTATGGGGTAAAATATGCAAAATAAAGTTGTTTGTTATATCATTTGTGGTTTTTTAGGAGCTGGAAAAACAACTTATTCTAAAAAATTAGCACAAGAAACAGGTGCTATGCATTTAAATGCTGATGAGTGGTGTATGAAATTGTTTTCTAAAGATGAGTATGAAAAAAATTGGGAAGACTGTTTTTTGAAAACGATGGATTTTTTATGGGAGAGGGCGGATGAATTGTTAAAAGAAGGAAAATCTGTTATATTTGATATAGGATTTTGGAGTAAACAAAGTCGAGATGAGGCGTATAAAAAAGCATCTGAATTAGGTTTTTTGCCAGTTGTACATTATGTGTATGCACCTGATAATATTTTAAAGGAAAGAATTGCTAAAAGAAAAGGTGCTATTGCTGAGAATAATATAAAGAATTTTGATGAAATTAAAAAGCTTTTTGAAGAGCCAAGTGATGATGAAAAATATATAAAAATTGATAATTTTTAAGAGGTATAAAAGGGAGAAATATGATTAAAGTTTTATTTGTTTGTTTGGGAAATATTTGTCGGTCGCCGATGGCACAGTTTGTAATGGAGCAAATGGTTGAGGAGAGAGGTTTATCTGATCAGTTTGAAATTGATTCAGCTGCCACTGAAAGCTATAATGAAATGTGCCATGCGGGTATTCATTATGGAACGAGGGATATATTAACGGAGATGAAAGTACCATTTGAGGAGCATTATTCTCGTCGTATTCGCCCTCACGATTATGCTTATTATGATTATATTTTAGCGATGGATGATAGCAATATTGAGGATATTCAATCAATAGTTGGAATTGATGTAGAAAATAAAATTCATCGTTTATTAGATTTTGCAAATAAACCACGTAATATAAAAGATCCTTGGTATACTGGTAACTTTGATGAAACATATTGGGATATTGTTGAAGGATGTGATGCGTTTTTAGAGTATTTGAAAATGTAATTAGTTGTGATGGAGTTAAATGAAATGTTCTTATTTTTACTCTTTCAAACAACCTAATTTATTATCCCATTTCCAACAATCGGTTCGGCAACGGTGTTCATTGTAATCCCAAACATTACCTAAATCCATACAACCATCTATAAGATGTTGTTCTTTTATATCCGGAACCAAATTGTACATACAAATATATGTTATAAGGCTTAGAAAAAATATGATATAGCATATTTTTCTTATTTTAGAAAATATCGTTAATCCAAAAGAGGTAAGGCAAACAAATATCACAAAGCTGTAGCTATAAAGGATATTCCGTGGAGCTGTATGAACAATCATCCAGTCAATTAACATTAATCCAAACATAACAAATAAAATAAATAGTTTGATAAATATTTTACTAATATTTTGAAAAATATTGGATATTTGTTTGCCCAAAATCTCCTCCTTTATTTATATTTAGTATGATGTGTTGGACACGTTTCACGTAAAGATTTTTTTAAACTACCACCTCTAATTCCACGTTCATCAGCTTTTATATCAGACAAAATTTGAGAAAAGTTATCTCCTTTTAGTATAGCATCACTTATTTCTCGTCCAACACTTAGCATTCCTGCTGCTAATGCGCCATATGCACCTCTGGATGCAGCTTCATAATTTGCTTTGCAATGAAAAAATGAATCACTTTCTTTAAGTCTCATTTCTTTCATAGTATCTCTATTCCTTTTAAAGTCATGATATGGTGCAGCAAGACCTATTTTTGTTCTACCAATTGGTATCTTATAATTTTTTATATAATTATCAAGTTCTTTAGCGATTTTATCGCCATATTTTGATTTTGGCATATTATGCCTCCTTTCTAAAACTAAAATTAAAACAATAGTTCTAGTCCAATGTATCATATAGGAATTATCATATGCGAAAATCAAGTATATTTTTAAATGTTTTTATGTTGATGAAAATCTTAAACTTACTGATGTTCTAACTAAAAGTGTGGGGTTTATAGACCTAGACCATATGTTCGGTAAAGGTACTTACTTTTATTATTTTATCATTATTTTTTGAGCGTAATTTATTATAATGCAAAATGTTTATTATGATGAAAAGTTTACTCTTTTAAGCAACCTAATTTATTATCCCATTTCCAACAATCGGTTCGGCAATGGTGTTCATTATAATCCCAAACATTACCTAAATCCATACAACCATCTCTTGAGCTTTGATATAAACCACTTTTTGCATTTTATCACCTATTTTATTTAGAGTTTTATT
>JAEIGA010002938.1_pt1 | contig 26866 bp, 20 predicted proteins | sample 9270691 | NCBI WGS metagenome assembly JAEIGA01 (sample SAMN17057246, study PRJNA624740) | gut metagenome | biome: biome; isolation source: fecal sample | host: Bos grunniens | place: China: Xizang | collected 2019 | reverse complement strand
TGCATACGATGCAGAGGAGGAGATCAACACCCTCCGCAATGATCTGCGTGAGGCGGAGATTGAGGATATCGAGAGCAATACCAAAAACTACCAGACGAGCGTCTATTACATGGATATTATTAGCAAGCTCGAAGGAATGGGTGACTTTATCATCAATGTGTCGCAGTCGCTAGAGAGAGCGTTTGTGCAAAAGTAATGAGCTATGGTCGATAAAATAAGAGGGTGTGGCGGAAATTCCGTCACACCCTCTTGGTTTGTTTACTTACTTTCCTTTTTCTTGCGGCGAGCTTTTTTGCGATCTTTAATTGCGCCGATAATTACGAAAGGTCCTAGAAAGAGTAGTATCATGCCCAATGAGAGGAGAATCATAGATAAATTAGTCATAGTTGTTGAGATTTAAGTTGATTAATATCAGGATTAGGAAATAAGGCTTCGAATCAATTGCAGGAAGCGCTCTATTTGTAGCCATTCTTGTTTGATGCTACTCATGTCGCGTTGCAATAACTCGCGCTGCATAGTGGATTTGTTTTCAGTGGATTGCTTCTGCCTTTTTAGTGGTGTAGTATCATCTAATATTACTTCGCTTAGGTGTTTTTCCACAGGGCGTACAAACCACCATTTTTTACCCCAATAGACTGTCAAAGCAATAAGTAACATAGCTCCTGCAATCACCAAATAGGATGCCCACATCGCTAGCCATTGTTCGAGCCATGCTGCTAGTGCTATTGCGAGGAAAATCAGCCCAATCACTACGATAGCCGTAATCATTACAATCGTAATAATTACTCCTATCAAGCGGCTCGTTTGCTCAATGCCTTTTATTTGCAGTAACTTGTATTGCGCTTTTATATATTCTTGCGTATCAGTTAGTAACTGATTGTAAATAGTTGTTGCCATAGTTGTGCTCAAAATAGCGCAGAGGGTTGTTCCCCCTGCGCATTGTTTTATTTCTTCGCAGCCTCATCCACAGCGGCTTCGATGTCGGCTTTGCAATGGCAGTTGCACATGCCATTCTTGATGCGTTTCATCACTTTATCCACAACTTTGGATATCTCGTCCAAGTTCATGTGTGAATACTTTTCGCGAGCGATTGCCGCGATCTCTGCGCGCAGTTCACTGCCGCGCTTGGGAGCCATCAACAAAGCTGCTGTCGCTCCTACTACTGCTCCGCCAAGGAGAGCTAATAGCACTTTTGATCCAGTTGTCATAGTTAATTTAGGTATTTTAGATTAATATAGATAGGGCTATTCATTTCGCTCTTGCGACATTTATGCCCTACCCTTTCTTTCTCAAATTCTGTGCCAGATTTGCGTATATAAAAAAAAAACACTATCTTTGCGCAGAAATTTCTATTTCCATACAATTATGACCATAAGCCGTTCCAATATAATCAATATCATCGTCGTACTATTGCTCATTGTAGTAGTTGTCATTAGTTCACTGGTAACCAACCATATAGTAGATCAATTTGCCCAAGAGGAGCAAAAGAAAATTCAACTATGGGCAGAGGCTACACGACAGTTTATCCTTGCTGATGAAGATGATAATATAGATCTGCTATTGCAAGTAATGGAAGGCAACACTACCATCCCTGTATATATGGTGGATACTAATTACAACCTACTTCTGTCGCGTAATGTCAAAGAGCCTAAGCACAATGTGGAAGCCTTCTACGCTAGCAAGATTAATATGCTCCGCGCCACGAAAATTCCAATAGAAGTACGTGTATCCGACAATGTGATGCAATACATCTACTACGAAGATTCCACCGTGCTTAACTGGTTATCATATTTCCCTTATATCCAGATTATTGTAATGATTGCACTAGCTGGTATGGCAGCTATCGCGCTAATAATGAGCCAACGCAGCGAGAAGAACACCTTGTGGGTCGGATTATCCAAAGAAACTGCTCATCAACTTGGCACACCTATCTCCTCGCTCAACGCATGGATTGAGTTACTTAAAACGCAATATCCCGACGACACATTTATCCCACAAATGAATGAAGATATTCGTCGCCTACAAATGATAACTGAGCGTTTCTCTAAGATTGGTTCGCAACCCACACTGGAACAGTATACCGTGCTACCCGTACTCCAATCAGCAATGGAATATATGCGTGCACGAACATCGAATAAGGTGGTTTATACCCTTAAGGCAGAAGGAGCAGAGCAATGTCAAGCGCAAATGTGTGTACCACTCTTCGAATGGGTAATAGAAAACCTATGCAAGAATGCCATTGACTCTATGGAAGGCAAAGGATGTATTAGCATTACCCTACAGACCGCACATGGGGCTGAAAGAAATCAGAACACTATGCTATCCCATCGCCTACAACTATCAAATCCTAACAAAATATACATCGACATCACCGACACTGGAAAAGGTATCGATCGCCGCTATCACAAGACTATTTTCCGTCCTGGATACACAAGTAAAAAACGCGGTTGGGGATTAGGGTTGAGTCTTGCCAAGCGTATCATCGAAGATTATCATCTGGGCAAACTCTTCGTGAAGCAATCGCAATTGGGTGTCGGTACAACCTTCCGCATCATCTTGGAACAAGCCAAAGACTGTTGATCCAGAACCCGACATTGCTGCATACACAGCGCCTGCATCTTGTAGGCGCTTTTTTATATCAGCAATCTCTGGATGGACATTGAAGACCGTATCTTCGAAATCATTCTCTGCCATACGGAACAACGCTGCGGCACTCTTCTCAACGCTGCTCAACTCCGATGGTCCTTTAGGCTTGATACCACCATATGCCTCCTTGGTTGATACACCGCACTCTGGTTTAATCATCACAAGTCGCAAACCACTCAAGTCCAATGAAATAGGCTTCAGTTTATCTCCAATACCTTCTGCGTAACAAGGCATATTGTATATGAAGAAAGGACAGTCAGCACCCAAAGGGCGCACCTCTTGAGCTAGTTGCTCTTTAGTTAGTTCAAGGGCATAAATTTCGTTGAGCGCTAGTGCCATATGTGCGGCATCGCTACTACCACCACCGAGTCCAGCACCAAAAGGAATATTCTTTTTAAATCGAATATACACATCTCCTATCTGCGGATATTTCTCACGCATACGCTGATAGCACTTAATAATCAGATTATCTTCAGCCTTGCAGTCCACGGTCAATCCTTCTTGAATGAATTCTGGAGCATTGGATAGAGCTGCATGAGAATTGTGTAGTGGTAGCACCTCTAACTCATCATGTAGGCCATATACAGGATAGAAGATGGTCTCTAGATCATGATAACCGTCTTCACGCTTACGTACAATGCGCAAACCAATGTTGATCTTGCAGTTAGGGAATAAAACCATTGCCTCTTGACACTAATCTGTAGCGTTCGCTAAACACTAAACAGTATCCATAAAGGATTTTTGTACTTTATTAAACACCACTATACCAATAGCCAAAAGTACTACCATGAAGCCAAAACTATAACCTAGCATCCACCATTCATGGCACCCCACGCCTAGCATACCATATTTAAAGAACTCCACAATACCTGTCAGCGGATTTAGTTGCATAACGATGCGTAATGTATCATTGGTGATAGTAGAAAGCGGATAAATGACAGGCGTAGCATACATCCATAGACTCACAAAAAAGCCTAATAGTAATTGCAAATCGCGGTATTTAGTAGTCATACTAGAGAACAAGATACCAAAACCCAAAGCCAAACCTGCCAACATCAACACCAACAGAGGCAACATAAGGGCGTACCAATTGGTATGTATCTGGACATCAGTAAATAGTGCATAATAAGCATACACAGCTAAAAACAAGCCAAACTGAATTCCAAAGCGCAGCAGATTGCTAATCACATCGCTCAAGGGGGTCACCAAACGGGGGAAATATACCTTTCCGAAGATACCAGCATTCGCTACAAACGTATTAGACGTCTTACCCAAACAATCAGCAAAATATTGCCAAAAACTAATTCCTGCCAAATAAAATAGTGGTTGTGGAAGACCATCAGTAGAAATCTTGGCAATGCCACCAAATACCACCATATACATCACAGTGGTCATCATAGGCTGAATCAAGAACCACAGAGGCCCTAGCACCGTTTGCTTATATTGCGTAATGATATTGCGCTTCACAAATAGCATCATCAAATCACGATAACGCCAAATTTCTTTGAAGTCAACAGAGAGAAGTTTATCTTTCGGACGAATTTCGGTCGTCCAACCTTGTTCCATTTCTGTCATAATTCTAAAATTTGGCTGCAAAGGTACGATTTTTTTTGCAAATGTGCAAATTTATTTGTACCTTTGCAGCGAAATTTATGAACCCCGCTCGAAAGGGCGTAACTTTTTACAATTATGGCAAATGAAAAACAACAGTTCGTGGACGAACTAAAGGAACTACTACAAAAGAATGTAGCGGAAGTGAAAGAACAAGTAGAAATGTTGAAAACACAATTCTACCGTCAGTATCATCAAGAATTGGAGGCACAAAAGAAAGCTGCAATGGAAGCTGCCGCAGCAGCTGGTGAAGTGTTGGAGAACTGGATGCCTTCATTGGATGAATTGGAGCAAGAATTCCGCGAATTGTTGGCACAATATAAACAACGCCGTGCAGAATTGCTGAAGCAAGTGGAGGAAGAGCAAGCGCAGAATCTCCTTCGCAAAGAGAATATCCTCGCACAAATGAAGGAGATGGCCGACGCCGAAACTGCAGATGTGATGGACAACCTGAAGAAAATGCGCGAATTGCAAGCAGAATGGAAAACCATAGGTCCAGTACCAGCTCAAAAAGCACAAGAAATCTGGAAGACATATCAACAACTCCAAGAGCGTTTTTATGACCTTGTAAAAATTAACATCGAGCTTCGTGATTTGGATTTCAAAAAGAATCTAGAGATGAAGACTCTGCTTTGTGAAGCCGCAGAAAAACTGCAAGAGAATCCCAATATCGTAGAAGCTAGTCGTGCATTGCAACAGCTACACGACGAATGGGCTGAGATTGGTCCTGTAGCTCGTGAGTTGCGTGAAGACCTATGGAATCGTTTCAAACAAGCTAGTAGCATTATCAACAAAAAGCACCAAGCATACTTCGACGAATTGCACGCCAAAGAGAACGAGAATCTGGAGAAAAAACAAGCTTTGGTGGCACAACTCAAAGAGATTGATTTGTCAACCCTCAAATCCAACAAGCAATGGGATGATGCAACCGAGAAAGTACAAGCAATTCAACAAGAGTGGCGTACTATTGGCTTTGCTCCTAAAAAATATAATCAGACTATCTACAACGAGTACCGCGAACTCTGCGAAGCTTTCTTCAAAGCAAAAACAGCATACTACAAAGGCATGCGCGATGAGCTCAGCGAAAACTTGAAAAAGAAACGTGCTCTGATAGCTGAGGCTGAAGGATTAAAAGAGAATACTGATTGGAAAGAAACTACCGAGAAATTGATTGAGCTACAAAAGCAATGGAAAGCCATTGGTCCAGTGGCACGCAAGTATTCTGATGATCTATGGAATATGTTTACTGCTGCATGCGATACTTTCTTTGAAGCGAAACGTGCTGCTACCAAAGAGGTCCGCGAACAATTTGCTCAAAAGCGAGCTGAGGCTAAGGAGCGCTGGAATAAGAAAGTGGATAGCATGACAGATCGCCAAAAACTCGTAAAAATGTATGAAAATCTTCTGCAAGAGATTAAGACTGCAGAAAACAACATTCTCTTCTTCACAGGCAAATCAAAGACTGCTAATAAATTGGTAGATGATATGCGTAAGAAGATTGAAACACTCAAAGAGCAACTCAACGACCTCGAGCAGAAAATCAACCAAATAGACAACGCCGAATGAGCCAACTGATTGCATATAAGGATGTTGAGATTTGTCAAGATGAGCAAATCGTTTTGCGAGATGTAAACTTGACTATATCATCTGGCGAGATGGTGTACTTGCTCGGACGCGTAGGTAGCGGAAAGAGCAGTTTTATGAAGACTATCTATGGCGAATTGCCTATTGAAGGTACAGAGGCCATGGCTTTAGAATATGATTTGCTTAACTTACGCCGCCGAGATATCCCTTATCTACGCCGCAAAGTAGGTGTGGTTTTTCAAGATTTCCAATTACTAAGCGACCGCAATGTAGAAGATAACCTGCTATTTGTGCTGAAGGCTACAGGTTGGAAAGATAAACAAGCAATGAAAAACAACATCCACGATGTCCTAATGCAAGTAGGCATGGCTGAAAAAGCTTACAAAATGCCTTATCAACTGTCTGGCGGCGAACAACAACGTATAGTCATTGCTCGCGCTCTGCTCAATGCACCAGGTTTGATTCTTGCAGATGAGCCAACTGGTAACCTTGATCCCGAGACAGGCAAAGGAATTATGGAGCTTCTATATAGCATCAGTCAAGCAGGTATGACGGTCATTATGTCCACACATAATCCCGCATGGCCAGAGCAATACCCCGGACGCAAACTTCAATTTGCAGAAGGAAAGATTACAGAGCTTTAAAATATCTGACATAGTTAACAACTGACATCCAAAAAGGGTGTCAGTTGTGTTTTAAAACAAATAATTTGGTCATTCCAAAAAAAAGTTGTACCTTTGCACATTGAATAGTATTCTGCAGTAGTAGGCATGAAAACAGGCACTGATCTAAAAGCATTTCTCCCCACCACAAAAAAGGAACTACAACTCCGTGGTTGGGATGAAGTTGATGTTATCATCTTCTCTGGTGATGCATATATTGATCACCCTGCTTTTGGTGCTGCTGTTATCGGCAGAGTGCTTGAACATGCAGGATACAAAGTAGCCATCGTACCACAACCTGATTGGCGTGGCGACCATCGCGACTTTACCAAATTAGGACGTCCTCGACTATTCTTTGCTGTGACAGCAGGCAGCATGGACTCAATGGTAAATCATTATACAGCAGCAAAGCGTCTACGTTCCGATGATGCCTATACACCTGAAGGCAAAGCGGGCATGCGTCCTGACTACTGCACCATAACCTATTGTAACATCCTCAAGCAACTCTATCCCAATGTACCTATCGTAATTGGGGGTATAGAAGCATCTATGCGACGACTTACCCACTACGATTATTGGTCAGATAAATTAATGCCTAGTATCTTAGTTGACTCCAAAGCAGATTTATTGGTCTATGGCATGGGAGAAAAGCAAGTGCTTGCCATCGCAGAGCAATTAGAGGCGAGAGGCGGAAAGTTAGAGGCGAAAGGATGTGAAGATATACCACAAATTGCATATCTCACAAAAAACAATCCTACACAACACAATACAACTGCTACACAACACTACACAACACTACAAAGTCACGAAGCGGCGGTAAAGAGCAAACGTGTACATGCAGAGAATTTTCGTATCATAGAGACAGAGAGCAATAAGATTCACGCTGCCACAATCATCCAACCCGTAGGTGTGCAATATGTAGTGGTTAATCCACCCTACCCAACGATGACCACCAAGGAGTTGGATGCTATATACGATTTGCCATTTCAATATCGTCCGCACCCTAAATATAAAGACAAGCATATCCCCGCCTACGAGATGATTCGTTTCTCCGTATGCATGCACCGTGGATGTTTTGGTGGTTGCAGTTTCTGTACGATTTCCGCCCACCAGGGTAAACAAATCGTTTCACGTTCAGAGCAAAGTATATTACGGCAAATTGACCAATTAAAAGACCTACCTGAATGGAAAGGATACTTGAGCGATTTGGGCGGTCCATCAGCCAATATGTATGGCATGCATGGCAAAGATATGTCGCTATGTGAGAAATGCGTACGCCCTAGTTGCCTATGTCCTACAATATGCAAAAATCTCAATCAAGACTTTGCTCCGCTAATGAAAGTTTATAAGCGTGTGGATGCACTTCCATATATAAAAAAATCATTTGTAGGCAGTGGAGTACGCTACGATCTAATGAACGAAGCATACGGTAAAGAACTAATTACCCATCACGTATCAGGTCGACTAAAAGTAGCTCCAGAACACACCTCAAGCAGCGTGCTAAAAATCATGCGCAAACCAAGTTGGGAACAATACGAGCGTTTCTATCGTTTTTTCGAACAAGTCAACCAACAGGCAGGATTACGTCAACAACTAATCCCTTACTTTATTTCTTCACACCCTGGTTGCACCAATCAAGATATGAAACAATTGGCAGAGAAGTGCAAGCAGATGCACTATCGCCCAGAGCAAGTGCAAGATTTTACCCCAACACCGATGACACTGGCTACTACAATGTTCTATACAGGTATAAATCCCTATACTATGCAACCCATCTACGTAGCACGCACCAAAGAGGAAAAACAAAAACAGAACAGTTACTTCTTTTGGTGGAAAAAGAAATGAGTCGTAAATTATATCCTACACAAATATTATGTTAGGCAAAAAGAAATACAAGATCAACCCCGAGACACTTGCAATGGAGCAAGTAGAGATAGGTTTGGGCTATTGGTTGCGCCAAACGGGTATATATATATTAGGAGGTATCGTCCTGGGAATAGTATTTCTATTCCTCTTCCTCACATTCTTCCCATCACCACGCGAGAAACAATTGCAAAGAGAAAAAGAAACACTACAAGCACAATTGGAGATGCTCAATCGACAAGTAGATCAAATGCAAATTGTCATGACAGATTTGCAACAACGTGATGACAATCTCTATCGTGTGCTCTTCGGAGCGGAACCTATACCACTAAGTATACGCCAAGGTACACAACGAAAAATTGCCTACTACGAGCAGATCGCACAAATGACCAACACGCAATTAGCCGCCGACTTAACACTCAAAGTGGATTTATTGGAAAAAGAATTATATGTGCAATCCAAGTCCTACGATGAGGTTCTGGAGTTGGCTAAAACACAAGAAATACGAATGGAGAATATACCTGCTATTCAACCCGTTATGAACAAAGACTTGAAGCGCGTTGCTTCGGGTTATGGTATGCGTATTGACCCAGTATATCACGTACGAAAGTTCCACCAAGGTATGGATTTTACAGCTCCAACTGGTACTGAAGTCTTTGCTACTGGTAATGCACGCGTTGTTTTTGCAGGTTGGAGACAGGGATATGGCAATACTGTTATTTTGGATCACGGATTTGGTTATCAAACTCTATATGCCCACCTTTACAAATCGCTCGTACGGAAAGGACAAAGAGTACGCCGCTATGACGTCATAGCATTAGTAGGAAATACTGGAAAATCTACGGGTCCACACTTGCACTACGAAGTACGTCTCAACGATCGTCCTGTGGATCCACGTAATTACTATTTCTATGACCTATCTCCTGAGGAATACGATCAAATGATTCAATTATCCAACAACTTTGGTCAGATGCTGGATTAATTATGATGTAAAGGTAACATGTAAAGATGAAAGGCAGGGATTAGAGCAACTCGCCAATTACTTTACGGGCTTTCTCGCCCACTACTAGCATGCGATAAATCCATGTATCGCGCAAATAGGTCACTAATTCAAACGGATTAACGTGAGAAAAAGAAGACAAACGGAAATAGCGATATAGTTGCTGAACATAGCCATTGGTGATAATATTCATATTACCTAACTGATCACCTATCTGATATAGCATATCTCCATGAAACTGTCCCTTTAAAGCAGACAACAACATGCCAGACATGCCAATCAATGCATATTTATCGCTATCACACATAGACCACTTATTCAGCAATTCTTCTACTTGTTCACGATGTTCCTCACCCACATTCAGTAACTGATTATCATCCCATGGCAAAAACCAGTGAGCAGCGCTCTCACGAAAAAAATCAGTATGATAAGATGACTTAAAAATCAGGAAATTTTGATCCAATGCCATACGAGTAATACGCTCCATCTCACTTTGATGTTTACGGATAACATTATAAAACTCGTCTGATTCAGGTTGGCTCATGAGTGGCATGATATCTTTTGCCATCTCTTGATTAAATTTTTCCAATTGTCTTACTTGCGATGTTCGTGCAATATTACAAAGCGCAGTAAAACTCAACTCGGAATCATCAATCAGCACCTCCTGAATAGTTCCCCATATATCTTCATTCTCGCGAATAGCAGCATTGTTTTTGATCATTGCCAATATTAGTCCAACAATGATACGCTCACGCACCAATTGCTCTTTACATACTGCATATGCCTTAAGCAACAATTGGAAACTTTCCTTGCGCCATTGATATTCGATTAGCGACAATGTTAACCCAGAAACTGCCATAGCAGCATCAATCGGATGATTAACATCTTGTATTATTACCAAAAAATCAGCGTAATCTTCTTCTGTCAGAGTACGATCAGCTAGAAAGAAATCAAAAATATCGCATGCCTTTCGCAGTTCACTCATGCCAAAATCTCCTCACGAATAAGATATGTATTTCTTTCGTTAGAATTACGAATAATCAATTCACCTAAAAAACCAGCCAAGAAAAGCATACAACCCAATATCATCATCAATATGCTGAGGTGGAAATATGGATTCGTACCTACCAACATTGCACGTATGCCATGCGATAGTGCATACAATTTCATTGCACCAACCACAATGATAGCCACCATGCCCAATAAAAACATCACACTACCTACCAATCCGAAGAAGTGCATTGGTTGTTTACCAAACTTATTAAGGAACCATAATGTCATCAGATCCAGATAGCCATTCACAAAACGACTCATACCAAATTTGCTCTCACCAAACTCGCGTTTGCGATGCTGCACCACCTTTTCGCCAATATTAGTAAAGCCAGCGTTCTTAGCTAAATATGGAATGTATCTGTGCATCTCAGAGAACACCTCTATATTCTTTACAACCTCTTTACGATAAGCCTTCAATCCGCAATTCATATCATGCAAGTGGATACCCGTCACGCGACGCGCAGTGGCATTAAAGAGTTTGCTAGGAAGATTTTTCGTTAGTTTATTATCATAGCGTTTTTGCTTCCATCCACTAACAAGATCAAACCCATCCTCCATAATCATCTTATAGAGTGCAGGGATCTCATCTGGCGAGTCTTGTAAATCAGCATCCATGGTAATTACCACATCACCTTGCACTACCTGAAAACCACAATGCAAAGCCGCCGACTTACCATAATTCCTACGAAAACATATACCACGCACGCAGTCATCTTTCGAGCGGAGTTCCTTTATTACATGCCAGGAATCGTCAGTAGATCCGTCATTCACAAATACTATTTCATAGCTAAATCCGTGCTCGCGCATCACACGCGCAATCCATTCGTGCAGCACAGGCAAACTCTCTGCTTCGTTGTATAGAGGAACTAAAACCGATATATCCATATTACTAATTATAAGTTCAAAAAATATCAAATCGACTGCAAAGTTACTAAAAATATTCGAAATAAGCATAATAATCACATATTTTTTTGCTCATTTCATAAAAAAACACTATCTTTGCAGCATAATTAAGGTACACTATGCGTAAATATCAAGAAGAATTTGGCAAATTGTGGGAACTGAATCCTCTCTGGAACTCTCTCACTCCAGAGCAAAAGGCCTTCATTGATAACAATTCTGAGATTAAAAAATACCGCAAAAACGAGATGATTCACCATGAGGGTGATATGCCTACACATATCATGATGGTGGTATCGGGTACGGTGCGTTTATCTAAAGAGGGAGTCGGTCAGCGTGTGCAAATCATTCGCCTATTAAAGCCTTTTGACCTTTTTGGCTACCGCAGTGCTATTGTGGGCGATGCCCATTCGTCTTGCGCTAGTACACTTGAGCCTACCGTTGTTTATCGAGTTCGCCGCGAAGCTTTCATTAAATTAGTGCAGCAGAACAACGAATTTTGTTTCAGTGTACTCGTAGCTATGGCAAAAGACTTAGCTATATCCGAATCTCGCACTGTGAATTTGACTCAAAAGCACATCCGCGGTCGCTTAGCAGAATCGCTACTAACATTACGCCACACCTATGGTTTTGATGAAGACGGTGCTACTATAGCCATGTATATGGCACGTGAAGATTTGGCAAATATGTCTAACATGACCACCTCTAATGCTATTCGCACCCTATCGCAATTCGCCAGCGAAGGACTTTTAGCCATTGACGGACGCAAGATTAAGATTTTGGACGAAGACGAACTTATGCGCATCAGTCGTCTAGGCTAATCCGCCTACTCTATTTTTGGTATGCGTACGTTCATAGTCATACTATTATCTCTGTTTGCAGTACCACTCACTGCCACTATTGTTGATTATCGCATAGGCGGTGGCATAGGTTGGATTATGCCTGATGGCAAGGTGGATAAAGTAGCACAGCAGCAAGGAAAATGGTTATCCCCTGCATGGAGCGCCAAATTCTCCGCTACATTTCATCCTGATTGGCAAGCTCTACGCAATTGGAATAATGCAGGTATCGGCGTAGGACTAGATTATTGGCATCTCCCCCACTCCTCTTTGGGACAAGCAATAGCCCCTCATACCTATTTAGACATCCCCCTTTTCCGTAGCTCGCATTTTATACTGGGTCTTCGCCCTGGTATTGGAGTGGCATTTATGACTAAGACCTACCGCAACACTGCCCCTGAAGGTCATCTCTTTATTGATGTCGAAGGTGCTAATGAATGTATTGGCAGCGTGACCAACCTATATTTCCCAGAGGCACTATACATGGATTTCCCTATTACCCAAAGCTGGACAGTGGGAGTGAGCGGTGGATGGTACCATATCAGCAATGGTAGCATACGTCAGCCCAACTCAGGCTACAATATTTTCGCCACAGAACTCTCCGTCAAATACACCATTCTACACAACACCACACCACGCTACACCAATCTACACAATTCTACACCACGCACCCAAAAACCTTGGTCCATCGCCATTAGCGCCACTGCTGGCGGACGACAAGTATATTACCGTGACCAGCAGACTTTCTTTGTATCCTCCATACATACAGCTGCTTATTGGCATGCTCACCCCATTTTCCGTTTAGGTGGAGGCGTGGATATATTCTACGACGGAGCATATACTCAGCGCCAGACCTACTTCCAGAAGACCTATCTAGCAGCTGCGCAAGCGGGCGATTGTTGGCGCGTGGGCGTGAGTATCCAGCCCGAATTCGTAGTGGGTAAGTTTACTGCGGGTTTTCATGTAGGCGCTTATCTCTATGATCCAATCAAAGAATTAGAGCCCTACAACGAGGCCATGTTATCACCAACGGGACGCATAAGCAAGCCTATCTTTTATTCCTACAACCTACTAAAAGCGGGTAGCGCGGGCTATCCCGATGGTTGGCTATACACGCAAGTAGTACTACGCTACCATCTACCATGGCACATATTTGTGCAGGCAATGATGAAAAGTCACCTCACTAAAGTGGAATTTGTGAGCTTAGGAATAGGTTTTTATTATTGATAATGCACAAAACACTTGCATAATTGCTTAAAAAGCAGTACCTTTGCAGCCGTTTTTAAAATTTGTAATTATACACTTATCATATATGAAATTAGAAAGCATACTCATTCCTCAAGTACAGGAAGTAGTAAAAACACTCTATGGAGTGGACATCACCCCTGAGCAAGTGCAACTGCAAAAAACACGTGCGGAGTTCGAGGGCGATATTACCCTCGTGGTTTTCCCATTTGTAAAAGCCGCACGCAAAGCGCCTGCCATGGTAGCACAAGAAGTAGGTGAGAAACTCGTTGGTGGCCTTATTGAGAAGTACAATGCGGTACAAGGATTCCTTAACCTGAGCATCGCACAAAGCTACTGGGTGGAGCAGCTCCAATCCATCGCCGCAGCAGAGAAATACGGACAATTGTCTCGTGGCGAAGGTGAGAAACCACTCATGATGGTAGAGTACTCTTCGCCAAACACCAACAAGCCACTTCACTTAGGTCACGTGCGCAATAACCTGCTTGGTTATTCTATTGCCAAGATCCAAGAGGCCAATGGTTGGAATGTGGTGAAGACCAATATCGTGAACGACCGCGGTATACATATCTGTAAGTCTATGCTTGCATGGCAACTCTTTGGTAACGGAGAAACACCAGAGAGCAGCGGCAAGAAAGGCGACCATCTGATTGGCGACTACTATGTACGATTCGATAAAGAGTACAAATCTCAAATCAAAGAGCTCGTAGCAGGCGGCATGGACGAAGAGACTGCCAAGAAAGAGGCTCCACTGATGAAAGAAGCACAAGCTATGCTCGTCAAATGGGAGCAAGGCGACGCTGAAGTACGTGCTCTTTGGCAAAAGATGAACGAGTGGGTTTATGCAGGTTTCGATGAGACCTACAAGCAAATGGGCGTAGGTTTTGATAAGATCTACTACGAATCAGACACCTACCTCGTGGGAAAAGGAGAAGTAGAGCGCGGACTGGCTAAAGGTGACTTCTATCGCCGCGAAGATGGTAGTGTATGGGCAGATTTAGCGCAAAACGGACTAGATGAAAAGCTACTCTTGCGTGCTGACGGCACATCGGTATATATGACCCAAGATATTGGTACTGCAAAGCTTCGATTCGAGGACTACCCTATTGACAAAATGGTGTATGTGGTAGGTAATGAGCAAGAATACCACTTCAAGGTGTTGAGCATATTGCTTGACCGCCTCGGTTTCCCATTTGGCAAGGAGCTTGTGCACTTTAGCTATGGTATGGTGGAGCTCCCTAACGGCAAAATGAAGAGCCGAGAGGGTACAGTAGTTGATGCTGATGACTTGATGGTACAAATGATCGCTGACGCGAAAGAGATATCCAAAGACAAAGTAAACACTCTCCCTGACATCACTGAAGAAGAAGCCAATGAAATCGCTCGCATGGTAGGTTTAGGTGCGTTGAAATACTTCATCTTGAAGGTAGATCCACGTAAGAACATGCTCTTCAACCCAGAGGAAAGTATCGACTTCAATGGCAATACCGGTCCATTCATCCAATACACCTACGCACGTATTCAGAGTGTGTTGCGCAAGGCAGGCGATGAGGCAATTGGGCAATTAGGAGATAAGGCGATGGAGTTGTCAGAGAAAGAGCTCAATTTGATCCAACGCCTAGTGGATTATCCTGTGGCTGTGCGTCAAGCAGGCGATGAATTCTCACCAGCGGTGATTGCAAGCTATGCATATGCATTAGCATGCGACTTTAATAGTTTCTACCACGACCATAGCATTCTGAATGAAGCTGATGAAGCAAAACGTGCATTGCGTCTTGTATTGGCTCAAACTGTAGCTAAAGTTATTAATAGTGCCATGGCTTTGCTCGGCATTGAGGTTCCAAACCGCATGTAACAAATTCAGTATTACTAGCTACATAATAGCGATAGAAAAGTAAAAAAAGAACCTTTCTATAAATCCTCATAAGGAAATAGAAAGGTTCTATTTTTATTTCTTGATGTCGCGCTCGACTATTATAGTTCTCTTTTGTGTATTCTTGACTTCGGTAGGTCTTTTCGCAGAGGGTTGGCCATCTCTCTCTCTGACTGGTCTTTGCATACCACACAATTAATATAACCCAAAAATCCCAAAAACGCCGTTACTTTTATTCCCACGTAGAAATCAGAGTTAAAGGATTGATTTGCGGATAACACATGGTTCATCTTAAATGTACAAAAATCCCACTTCGTATCTTTAGGAATATCCACTAATGCATTTGCAGCAGGTCGCATAGGCACACTACCTATACCAAAATCACAAAATACAGCTACTCGGACTCGCCATTCGAGTTCTTTTTGAAACTCCTCGGATGTACGCAAACGCATACGGGATATGATAGGATGATATTTGGTACCCCACTCTCCACCAAACTCAATAGAACCTAAAAAGCTTACGGGATCTGCAAATGTAGTTTGTGAAGATACATACATAGGTACATCTTTTCGCAATCCATGATTATCCATTTCCTCAAAAGTGCCCAAGAATTGGTCATAAGTAGCAGTGGTGGAACCTATAGCACTAATACCGGTATACCTACGCATATTTAGGTTTACTTTTATTCCAGCCATTGCATATAAGTTTTTATCTCCTGCACCAAACAGGATAGGTATTTGAGCGTGTACATTTCGACACGTATCTACTCTATTTCTAAAATCATATTTCAAATGATATGGATATCCCAACGCGTCTGACACACTATGATCATATACACTAAAATCATGGACAGGCGTTACATGATTCTGTAACTGCATGCCTAAGCCAAGTTGCATCTTAAAATAATAATATTGAAACTCATAACAAAATCCTCCGCCATAAGCGTATCCAGATGGCATAGCACTTATATCTGCGTTTGTAAATAGCACAGAAGAATATGCACCTTCACCATAAAGACCAAAAAGATGGCGTACCTCGGAATGAGTTCCGGTAAGCAAACCAGTATGATCCTTTTTGCGATCTGAAAAATTAGTACGTCCACCGCCCAAGTAATCACCTCGCTTTTGTGCATACAATGGAGTAGATAATAGGCACAAGAACGATATCGCTATGAATATATGATATGTATATGTATTCTTCATCTATTTTATGATAATAGTAAATGTACGCGATTCACCTGTATCTATAGTCAATGTAATTAATATTGTACCCTCAATAAAATGTAGATCTTTAAGACTTATAGAGTTGGTATAGCTCATTTCTGGTGCAATGATACCACCATAATTCTTTTCATTTGGAATAAAAGTAGAAGTGCCACCACCTAGATGATTTCCACTTGGCACATACAAATTATAACTAAAGTCGCCGGGCCTGGTAGAAAGTATATGTACTACAGGATTACGTCTATCCACTATGGTAGGAACTACTGCAAAGTAATCCTTCTGAGGAACAATAGAATCAAACAATACTATTGGACAGATAGGACATGTCATCGTCTTATAACCATCTGATTTGCGTGTGAGTTCTACTTGATAAAAATTGTCGCATTCGCCACGATCATTCATCAGTAATTCGCTGGGGATGTATAAATATTCCTTTGTAGCACCATAAATAGTATCACCATTTTCATACCATTGATATGCTGAAAACTCATGTCCACCATTGTATATCTCATTATAAAGTACTATTCCATCATTCCAATGTTGTTCGTGGATCCATGAAGGATAATAGAAACTAATCGTAGTATCTTTCACCTGCAGGGTATCACCACATACACCATTGTGCATAATAATTGTCATTTCGTATATAGATGGTAATGGATATGCATATTTATCTTCATTTACATAATCATTAACTCCTTGTTGCGAGTCAAAATATGTAGGTTCTGGACGAGGTAACATTTCGCCCTTAGGTACTGGGATACTAAAATATGAACTATTTGTATCTAATGGTGCATGCCATATATCCACAAAACCTTGAGAGTGACCATATTCAGTAAACAACACGGAGTATTCTAGCAAAGGTAGACCACTATACTCATAATATACCAAAATTTCATCATCATCAGCACAAATGACATCACCTATCTCCAAACGATAAGATGTTGTATCTATAACATCCAATTGCAAGTAGTTATACTGCTTACATCCCCATTCATTTAACGTAATGGTATCATACAGACCGGCTTCGGTAAGATATTTGCCATAGAAATTATACTTTTCTGTAGCGCAAATTGTATCGTGTAGATAAAGAACTGTTGTATCGTTCACTGTGAGATGAAGCGCCATAACAGAATCGCAGCCACTCAGAGCCGCAAGGGTGCGATAATACACACCTGCTTCATACAACAGTGTGTCATAGAAGAGATAAGGTTCATCTTCGCATATTGTTTCATATACATTTATCTCATACGATTGTCCTACAGTAAGATATAGTTCATAAATAGAGTCACAGCCATGAATGGTGTTTAATAACGTATCATAATAATATTCACCTACTCCACTCACTTGAATAGGAATCGAATCAAGCCAATAATACACTTCATTCGAACATAGTACTACAGAGTCTACATGTTTATAGGCTGGAAAAACTGTTATATGAGCGGTATATATAGAATCACAACACCTAGTAATAGGTAGTCCATCATCACCTATACAAGTATATGCAGCACATAGAGTATCACACATAAGGGTATCAATAACTGGAGCTACTATATTTTCTGCTGGGTCATAATACGTATTCATCCAGAAGAGTAAACCATCATGTATGCGCACAGAATCAGAGGAACATATCGAATAAGTCGAATCTATTTGATACGACGGATGATATATAAACCTATAGTTAAAAATACTATCGCATGCTGTACCAGTAGCTTTATACGTGATTGTTTTGTTGGTAGGACGAGGATACATTTCTGGGTACCATATTATTTGCGAACTATCATTTCCATGATACATCGTGTCTGTACAATTCGTACAGATATGTAGTGTGATGTCCGTTTGAGAAACTGGTATCTTCTTCAAATCAAGCAGATAAAGACTATCACAACCAAAGATAGTCGTATCTGGATCTACATATATTGTATCTCTTCCTGCACCATAATACACTTTTTCTCGCCATATAATAGAATCATTCGCACAGATTCTTGCATCAGTTTTAAATTTATACACAGGATAAATTGTCAAGTGCAATTGCACGATTGAATCACAACCATGTACAGAAGTTAGCGAACGGAAGACTGTATCTATCTCAATAATGTCTTTCTTGGGTTTATTAGTTACAGGATCAAGATATTCTATCGAAGGAACAAATTGAATCGTATCATAATAGGAGCCCAAATAATCCTTTGTTTCCCAAATATATTGATTATTATCATCGCAGGTCGTTTGATAATCTGTTACGCTATATAGAGGATGAACATTCAAACGCAAACATCTCGTACTATCACATCCTGTGATTGTCTTGTAAAGGGTATCAACTAAGTAATTAGTTTGTGGCGCTAACGTTACTACTGGCATAGAATCATTAGGTAGCACACCAGTAAATTGCGTTCCCACATAAATCGTATCCTCCCAAATGGCATACGCATTATTACAAATATCTATCACATCCGTAAAGACATATGCTGAATCTATTTGTAGGACTAATGTATATACACTATCACATCCATTAATGGTGTATAAGCTATCTTTGTAAGTGAATACACCTCGCCTATTCGTAGGTATATCCGCAGCCTCAATCCATCTATTTTCATCCATACTATACAAGCGTTTGGGATGACCATTCGGGCGCTTCCATTGGTACTCAGAATCTTGACAAACTCGGGCATACGTGGTCATGGAATCTATACCTACGTACGCTGGGTAGGCTGTCAGATTGAGGTAGAAGATTGAGTCAAACCCTAACGTGGTTTTATGATAGTCTGTATATATCTGTGTTTTGGGCTGTTCTATCTTCATTCGGACAGAGTCGTTACCATTTTGATCTTTTCCTACCCATATATATGTTTCGTTTCCACATATCGCAGCATACGTGGTATCTCGATACACCTCACCTACGATAATAGTGAGACATAATACGCTATCACAGGTATATGAGCCCACAGAATCCGTCTGCAATGTATGTTGCACAGTGGTATCTTGATAAATGGTAACATCATGTGGTAAAACGGCTTTTTGCCCCCCATAGGTTGTATTGGTCTCACTCCAATAATACGTTTCTTCTTCCGAAATCATAGCAGTATCACGCATTATATAGGATGGAAGAATAGTCAATTGCAAAGTATGAATGCTATCGCATGTCATATCATAGCAATCTGCACAAGAAGTTGTTTTTATAGAATCAACATATGTGAAATTACCCGCTTTATCCAAAGAAATGTAGGGGACTCTTTCCCCCTGTTCTTGGCTAAATAGTTCCCCATCATGCCCTACCCAATCATAGATTCCTCCGAATGACTGACATATAGTATCAATTGTCGTAGAGCTATAAGTCGGACAAATTGTTAGATATAATTGCACTACCGAATCACAACCATTACTAGATACCAACGTGCGATATACGGTATCTATATGTATGATATCTTTTGTGGGGGTGTTGGTAATTGGATCAATATATTCAGATGAAGGTGTAAAATAAATTGAATCCTCATAAATGCCATTTTTATCACTAGTTATCCAAATATAAGGATTATTATTATCGCAAGTACGAATCGTATCTACTTTCTCATAAGAGGGATAAAGCGTCAAGAATAGATAGTGGGTGTTATCACAACCATTAGCACCTATTTCTAGTACCGTGTCTTGATATGCTTCTTGCGCAGGGTAGTATGATAGTTTGGTTACTTTATCAAATTGCGTTGCATCGTAGGGCTGATTAAAATCACTACCCACATACAATTGATTATGCCACACGAGGGTGTCGTTATCACAAAGGTTCAACGAGTCATACACCACAGAGCCGCCCACAGTCAAGTATAGCATATGTATATCATAGCAGCCTGAATTAGTCAACGCACTATCTACGTATGTGAAAGTACCAAATTGATCTAATCGGATTACATCAACTGAGGTATCAAATTCACGACACCAAAACGGAGGATCTACACCTTCGTCTTTCCATTCATACACATCATCCTTGCTCTGGCATATCGTATCCGTTTTTTCAGTCAGATAAGTAGGATGCACATATAATTGCAACGTAACAATACTATCGCACCCTTTTGCTGTAGATAGGGAATAGGTGTATTCATATGGATCAGTTTGAGCCTTCAAACCATACTGAGGATCTAATCTCTCGCCTCTAAATATGGTATCATTAAACAAGTATTCCGCATTATCGCACATGTGGGCTACCACTATAGTATCATATGTTGGCAACAACATAAGTTGCAAATGGTATATACTATCACATCCCTGATTTGTCTGAAGAATCTCAGTGAACGTATATAGACTATCTACTTTAGAAAGAACTACATCATTCGTTTCAGGGGAGTGGTAAGTACTACCCACATATCTAATTTTATTTACATCCCACCTAAATGTATCGTTTTGGCATATTGTGACGGATATCGTATCTTCATAGCGAGGATAGATGGTCAGATTAAGCACGTAAATACTATCACAATATGGCGCATGTTTTGTCATCAGGCTATCAATATAAATAAATTTGCCTGGCTGATCCAAAGATATTTCTTGTACTTTTTGATAATTACCTGTAGTATCATATTTGTGAAAATACCGGCCATCAACACTAGAATGTTCCTTCCAATTGAAAGTGCCACCAGGCAGAGTCTGACAAGCAGTCACTATCGTATCTTTTTCATACGATTTATTTAGGGTAGCCCGCATTGTGACCGTACTATCGCAGCCATACTTAATCTTAAAAGTATGTGTGAATTCTTTTGTTACAGGAAGAACATCATAGGGTTGAATCTCGAATGTATGCAAGGTATCTATTACGGTATCAACTTTGGAGTTTTCTTTGTACTGTAATTTCGTGTGCGTCCAGACATACTCTTCACAAGCAGACACATCAACAATTGTGTCATAAGTAGGGCGAACCATAAAGGTATGAATACGTTGTATATCACAACTCAAACTATCCTCGGATTCTATAATCTCTATCAACACTCGTGGGATATTCAGTTGAAATGTAAATATATTTCCTTCTACATTGTGCTGAGTTTCGGTATCAGCTGCTAATTGATATTCTTTACCGCCGTATGTAAAAAAGAAGGTACTTCCTTGACATTTCTCATAATTATAACGTTGCAACAACAATGTATCCACCATTATTTGTGCTCTCACAGTATCATAATACACCACATCATCGCAGATAGGACTTGTACTCTTGACATACAAGAACACATCATGCACTCCTGATGTTATGAATCTATGATAATAAACCGAATCACCATTTTGATTTTGCGAATCATATTGATAGCGTCCTACAACACTATCTTTATTTTGCACAACCCAATTCAAGCTTTCGTATTCAAAATCAATCAAAGGAGAAAATTTCACTTCTTCATTAACACAAATCACCTTAGAACTGATATATTGATCATCAATCAGCATATCTACTGCACGACTAACACGCGAACCTGCGGAGTAAGCATACGAGTTAATCTCTGAGTGACCATACATACGAATGGTGAATGTACCCCGATTGTCGGTACAGCCTATAAGATGTGGTTTAGACGGATTTGGGATTTTATATAACACATAGTAATATTCGCTACTACCTGGTACTTTTTTAAATCCGGTAATTTTATTTCTAGTATTGTCAATATAAATTGAATCTTTGTATGCACGCTTGGTTACTATATTGACATAATGATCGTTGATTATTTCATACTCAGCATCGGCGTGCAAATCTAGTTCTGCTTGTGTAGCTGTAAATGCTGCCACAATAATGGAATTCACACCCATTTCCATCGGGGTAATGGTGGTCATCGTAGGCATTCCCCACATATAATCCTGCCCATTGTCATTATTCCCTAAACTTGTTTCAAAAAGGTAGCATATGAATTTATTGGTAGATACGTAATATGGCACCTCGTAGTTATTGGGTTGATAACTGATGGTATCGGTATAGGTTTGTCCTTTTTGCAAGGTCACTAATAACGCTCCATCTTTGAAGATAGACGTTTGATCTTCCATGGCTGTTAGCAGGACATAGTCGGTACCTTCCGTATGACCTTCGGTAGGCGTAACCACATATTTCCGACCCCATTTTTCAGCTGACGGACTTTGCTCAAAAATATGATTCTTTTGGCTTCTAGCTACATCAGGAATGCGAGCATATTGATTTCCGTTAATCAATATGAATTTATTATTTGAGCATATAGTAGTTCCAGATAGGGAATAGTTTTGTTGTAAAGCACCTACTAATCGCGTTTGTCCTCTATTGCTTTGAACATGTATTATGGTGTCTTTTACGACAACTTCTTCTTGACTGAGATATTGTGCTACCCGCATGGAAATAGTAAAGTCTTGCGCATCTTCAGTTGCTACAATCGCAAACTCGGTCTCATTTGCATCTGTATGATATGTTTGAACAGCATAGGTTCTTTCAAGGGCTTCAACAGGTAAAATATTTGTAGCTTCAAAACCTGACTTATTGTAAAAACTTGTCAGATATAACGAAACTTCAGGCAAAGTATCGTTCCACGATCCATCGGGATTACAAGTAAAAACATGTAAAGCTTTATCTTGTGGATTCGTAATACTATATATTGTTTCTATGGAATTACCTTTATCTACAACCTCATCTGCAAGATCCGAGTATATATATTTGAGAGGAATGAGGATACCATTTTGTCCGTTTGCAGGAATGGTTAATATTCTACTATAATTATCTCCCCCTGAAGAAGTTAATGTTTGATTTGTGATTCGGATACGTGTTGCCTGACGGGCTGTTGCATATAAATAGACGCGCAAGTCTTCACTACCAGCATTTGCACCAGCGTTCTTCATCGTAGTGACGTAGAATTCATTTCCTTCTGTCGTATTATATTGCGTATTTACCCATTTATCGGCATGCACATGCAATGGGAAACAGGATAGCATAGCAAGTGCTATCACATATTTCAACCATGATGTTTTTATCTCAGATAAAATAGCCATTATACAGAACATTCAAAATAGTGTTTCATCAATCAGCAAAGCCAACTCTCAACTACATAAAACACAAAAATAGAGATATAATTTATATCTCATAGTAGGTTCGATTGGCAGCCCCAAGCTGTACGTCAATGGTCCGACAAAAAGCAGTAGTATCTTTACAAGCCTCTATGTCGAGTTTCGCCTGCAAAGATACCACTTTTTTTTAGAATATGCAAATATTTCGCTATTATTGTTATTTTTTCCAATTGGCAAGGCCCGATGTTGGTACCGAGCAGTAGTTAATCATCCGTAACGGATGTTATTCTTTCACATCGCGTACTAGGCGTACACTATGCGCATGGTTGCGCTCTCTAGTACGAGATTCAGCTTGCTGGGATGAAAAGAATGCATAGTATGCCGTGTTAGCTTCGTTAGGAGTAGAAGACCAATAAAAACCATTATTTTGTACATTACCCACATCCCTACTAATACGATAACCTGCTGCTGGCAAGAAGATGGCACCAGCATGTTCTAGAGCCTTCCACTCGACATCATCAATAAATTGATGAGCTCCATAACCAGATTTAGGCTCGAGTTCTGGATTCGATTCGTCGAAATAGAAACCAGGTTTGAAGCTAACTCCCTCTGGGTCTTGCCAATCATCTGGCAAGAGGATTAGTCCGTTGACGCCCATCACATTGGCACAACCTTTGAGCAAATTACAGTTTTTGCGTCCACTGAGCAAGAACCACCACTCGTTATATGTGAGGGTTCGCCAAGTGTTTGATGCGTCTTTGCCAATGCGCTTGCAGCCCCAATCGTTGAAGCGACCCGAATAATAGTTGGCTGCGGTATCAATACTTACACCGAAATAGGAATGTCCCTCATGGGTACTCCAGGCAAAAAGATCAATCCAGGAATCATAAGTCAACGCTGTCTTACTATTAGCAGATCCTATATAATTATATTGCTCATGCGCAAAACGCCATGTGGTAGCGTTGGGTTGGTATTGCAAGTTGCCCGGCGAGAAATACACTTGATGATTCGACGTGACCGAGAATGGCTTGGCTACGTAGTTGGTATTTGGGTGATCCTCTCCTTCTGGTATGCCTGTACCATCCAAGGTAGTAAAGGATTTATTCTTTCCGTAGTATTTATGATCGTTCTTGTTCAGCGCTACCCATGTGCAATAGTAGTATTCGGTATTTGGGTCCAAACCATACACATTCACCATAAACTCTTTACCTTCTAATGACATTGACTCATAAAACTTGCCCTTTCGTTCTTTGATTTCCTCTTTTGTTTTGGCAATTACAATACCGCAATAGATGCGTCCATAGCCATTAGGATCCACATTCAGCACACCGTGTACTGTGGCAGAATAATCCGTAATGTTGGTTGCATCGCCTGTAACTACTTTTCCTAGCACAGGTGCATTCTCTTCACAACTCATGAGCATGATTCCCATGCAGCATAATACTAAACCTAAAAATTTCTTCATATCTATTGTTGAATGTTTAATGTTTAATGTCGAGTAGTTTCTTATGATGGCAGAGCATAAGGGAACCTTCTTCGCGGCGGAGGTGCATGCCCCCACCCTCGCAGTAGCGGAAGAGTTTGCAGTCGTTGCAAGGTGCCAGTTTGCGCATCCATTGGCGGTTGCGGTAGGGCTCAAAGCCATTCTCCCATACCTCCCAGAAGTCATCTTTGTAGATATTGCCTTGGTAATACTTGCCTCGCACACTCGTACAAGCGGAGATACTGCCATCGATCAGGATTGATGCCACACTCACACCTGCGGCGCAGTGAAAAAGATGGTCACGTATTTCCAACTCATAATCAGGCATAAAGCCCTCGCAGGAGTACGAGATATGCAATCCTTGTTTGCGCTTCTCGCGGATATAATCCAGCACATAGCGGTGTTGCTCGGGTGTGAGTAGCAGTTCGGGGTTGTCCGCAGCACGGCCCATCGGATCAATGGTGATAAGTCGCCAATTGCGCACGCCTATCGACCATAGGTATTGCTGCATCTCATCTAGCTGCTTTATTGAGCGTTGGTTGACGCATGTCACAACGTCCCAAGTCAGTGACGGAGTCGCTGCAGCCAGTTTGATAGCGCGGGTAGCGCCCTCAAAGGCGAGGGGGTGCTGGCGAAGCCAGTTATGGTTGAGTTCCATGCCGTCGAAGCTGATTGCCATCGAGCGCAAGCCAGCAGCCATGAGTTCGCGGAAGCGTTTCTCGGTCAGTGCCAGACCATTGGTCACCATGCCCCAAGGATAGCCACGTTTCTTAAGTGCTGCGCCCACTTCAGCGAGGTCTTTGCGCATCAGGGGTTCGCCACCCGAGATGATAATCAGCACCTTGTGTGGATCAACATGAGGCGTAACGCTTTGATCAATCACACGAAGGAAGTCCTCGGCGGGCATGTCGGGTGTTATTTCACTGCTAGAGCAGTCGCTACCGCAATGCAGACAATGCACATTGCAGCGGAGCGTGGACTCCCAAAAGAGTTGTTGCAGCGGGTGCAACTGCTGAAGGTTCTTGCGGCGAAGCCGCTCCAGCTCAAATATGATGCGTTTACGGAGATTCATTATTTATTTCTTTTTAAGTTGGAAATCCTGGCGCATAGAATAATAGGCAGACCATGAGTCTTGGTCTTCTACTTTCATCTTGCCCGATGCAATATGCGTAGAATCGGAAGCATATACCCCTGTGGTATCGTGTACAATCACTTCCATGCAATCACCGCCTGTGGAAGTGAGGCTGTGAATAGCACGATAATGACCATCGGTATCGGTATAGACGGTATCGGGGTAATCCCATTGTTGGTCAAAAGTGCGGACAACCACTTGCATATTTTCCAACTTATTGCCATTTTCGTCATAGACATATCCTTCTACATCATACTCTGCGTATGGACAACCATAGCAAGCAGTCAAGACAAAAGCGACGCTGGAAAGTGAGAACAGACGAATAAAGCGTTGCAAAAGTTCATTATACTTTTGGCGAAGATCTTGGAGTTTCATAAGAGTAATTTTATTCAATCATCTACTATTTTTTCTTAAGTTGGAAGTCGTTTTCGAGGGAGTAGTAAGACTTGATGGTCCAGCCATCTACATCTTCCATTCGCTCATACACGATATCATCGGAAGAAACACGCACGGTATCAGGTGCATACACATCCGAGGTGTCACTAGCGATGATGGTGATGTCATCGGATAAGAATAGGCAATTGCCCAAATACCGCGCACGGTAGCTGCCCTTTGCAGAAGTATAGACTGTGTCGCTGTGTTGATGCCCTTCGTGTCCGGATTGAATCACTACTTGAATAGACTCTAGCGGCAGGTTATCCTCGTCCATAATTTGTCCTTTGACATCCACAATATCCTTCTCTTCCGTTTCAAATGGCGCCACGCCATAGC
>JAEIGA010002937.1_pt1 | contig 26866 bp, 23 predicted proteins | sample 9270691 | NCBI WGS metagenome assembly JAEIGA01 (sample SAMN17057246, study PRJNA624740) | gut metagenome | biome: biome; isolation source: fecal sample | host: Bos grunniens | place: China: Xizang | collected 2019 | reverse complement strand
AGCACGTAAGTGCGAAGAAATCCCGTATGCATCAATTCGTCTTATGACATCGCATTATCAATGGGATATTAACGCACAAACAAAACACGCGCCACCCCGGCTCGGAGCTCCCGTCTTCGCGTCTCGCTTCGCTCGCTTGCTACGCCGTGGCCGGCCGCTTCGCTCCGGTCCTCGCCATTATATACCACCCCTCCGGGGTTCGCATTTATTTTTGTGGCCGGTTCCCGGGGTTCCGCCCCTTACGGGGCTCCACCGCCGGGCTATTTTATGGCGCCCCTCCGGGGCTCCGAATTCCGCTCGCCTGCGGCTCGCAATCTATTCTTCAACTTCCGATTTATCGAGCCGAATCGCTCTCCCCCTTTCTCTCCTCCATGCGATGCCGGCCGCCGAGCTGATAAAAAACGCAGCCGAGCAGTAATGCTCGGCTGCGTTAGGTGCATTAAATAGAGTGAGAGATCAGGAACCGTAACGGACCTTCATCATTTCTTCGCGAGCCTCTTGCAGAGCCTTTGCTACCAAGTACAGCGTCGTGATGACGGCCTTCTCGCTCAGTACCATGTCGTCAAAATCCATGGCGTTCTGGACGAATACGTCGCCATCCTCATCCAAGTAGTACTTGAGACGGTACTTGCAGTTCATCTCGTTGAGAATACGCAAGGCCTTGTCGCGCTTCTCCTGCGGTACTGCCGTTCTGGCATAGCCACCCACGTTGAACGTTTTGTTTTCATCATTAGCCTTAATGATGATAACGCAATCGTTCTCCCATTCCGTGTAAATTTTGTCGCCTTCTACCGTGAACTTCACGTCCTCAGCCTTGAGGGCGGAGATAGCGGTATCCTGAGAGTCAGCCATTGCCGTGGAGGCAAAGGAGACCACTGCTGCTAATGCTAAAGCTGTTTTCTTGAACATTGTAGTGCTGGGTTAGTGTTAATGCAGGTTCAATTATAACAAGATAACCAAGCTCTGTCAAATACAAAATGCTGCATGTCACGACATGATGACAGGGAGCGGTAATCAGCAACTCACGCGGGGGCACAGAGCGGCGTCAGGATGTCCGTGAGCTCTTGCAGAGAAGCAACGCGTGAGAGCAGGGGGCGCAGCGGTTTGGTGCCGGGAATCCCCTTGGCATAAGCCAGCAGGCGGGCACGCATAGCGCGCATGGTGACGAGCTCATCACCGTAGTGCTCACTTGCAATGGCCATACGTGTGTGGCGCAGCATAAAGTCGATGCGCTCTCGGGCGCTCGGCTCCTCCGGAATTTCGCCGGTGGCAAGGTAGTGGCGGGCGTGAGCAAAGAGCCACGGGGCGTTCATGGCGGCGCGGCCAATCATCACGCCTGCTACGGCTGTGTTTTCGCGGGCGCGTTTCACGTCTTGCGGGGTGCAGATGTCGCCATTGCCCACAATGGGGATTTGCACGGCCTTGGCACAGGTGTCAATGATATCCCAATCCGCCTTGCCTCCGTATTGCTGGGAGCGCGTGCGCCCGTGGATGGTAACGGATTGCACACCGGCATCTTGCAGGCGTTGGCATGCCTCAAGCGCGCAGATGTGCTCGGCGTCCCACCCGATGCGGATTTTCGTGGTAACGGGGCAATCCTCCCCCAGCTCGCGCACCACGGCTGCGGCGATGTTCTGCAGGAGCGGCAGGTCTTTGAGCAGTGAGGAACCACCGTTTTTACCGACCACCTTGGGCACGGGGCACCCGGCGTTGATGTCCAGAAAATCCGGGTGCATGGCATCCACGATAATGCGGGCTGCCGCTGCGGCGTGCTCCGGCACGGAACCGAAAATCTGGATGCCGAGCGGGCGGTGCTCTTGCTCAAACTCTACATAGCGGCGGTTGCGCTGCCAAGCTTGCAGAACTCCCTCCGCCGACACGAACTCCGTCTCCATCACATCCGCGCCTGCCTCTTTGCAAAGCGTGCGGAAGATGGGATCTGTCACCCCCGCCATAGGCGCGAGGAAAAGCGGAAATTTGTTCTGAAACCACGGTAAACTCATGGCGCCAGTATACCATGCTTTTCCCCCATTGGCAAGCGTGGGAAGTAAGTGCGGCTGCTTGCTTGATGTGTATTTTCGGTAATAGCTGGCAGAGTTTTTTGTGTGCTGAGTAAAAAAGTGGATTTGTTTTGAAAAAAAACTTGATTTTTCAGTATGCAAAGCTATAATGAGAGTCGTATGAATGATATTAAAGTAATCAGTATGAAAGATCGCGAGTTGAATGAGTGGAAGAGTGATAAACTACTAAAATTGAGAGTCGAGTTGCAAGTTGTTGGGTGTGAGTGTCAGGATGTGTTGCGAAAAGACGACTCAGCGAATCAAGAAGATTGTAATTCTTTAGCCTCTTTGTGGCACTCTTCGTGGAAGGGATGTGAGGATATTATTGCACGAGCAACTTTGGACACAAAAGAACAATGCAGCTGGTTGCTTGATAAACGATTCCATCTTCGTAAAGAGTTAGAAGAATATGGAAAAACCGGATTAACTGAATTGACTAAGGCTCTCAGCGGAGATAAAGAAGTATTGGCATTGGTTGACCAATGCTGGCGTGAGTCTTGGAAGAGCTCTTTGGAACTAATGTCTAATAAATAATATTTGTATGAATTTTCAGTTTCAGAATATCGCCTTGTTTGAGACTCATAAGGAAACTTATGACGCTCTGTTGAAGGAGGCTGCTGCGCTGCGAAAGGAAGCCAGGGAAATGGCGGGGGCTTATGCCCAGTTGCCAAGCGAACATCGCTCTGATGAGATGTTCCGTCTCTTTCTGCGTGATCTTCATGTTGCTCATGATGAGCTGAACGCTCGATTGCATAATATGAATAATGAAATGACGAATCGAGAGTTGCAGAATCGTGATAGGAGTATTGAACAATTGAAGGCGGTGAATGCGGAACTCTTCGCACAAAGAGAGCGCTTGGAGGAAGAAAAAGAATGCTTGGAGCGCGAGCTCGAGACTGTTCGTGGTGAGTACTCTTCGTTGAAAGATACTTTCAACTCTGCTAGTTCTCATGTCAAAGATTTGCTGAACCCAATATTCAATGATTCATGTGAGGGGTGGCAAACTGAGGAAAAGCTGCCTTTTAAAAGTACGCTCGAGTTCTTGTATGTCCTGAATGATTGGATTATGAGGGACGATGGCGATCTTGACCGCTTGGAGAATGGCGTTGTAGAATTAGGTGAGCGCTATGCAAAGAGTATAGAAGATAAAATAAAAGCCATGTGGCAGGCTAGTGGGGAGATGCTAGTTAAGGCTCGGGAAGTTGAAAACGATAATAATGCGGGATTGGCGGCTAAAGACCGTTTATTCGGCAGAAGCGGAAAAGATGCATTCTTTATTTCTAGTTCAGTGCATATACAAGAGTTGAACCAGCATCATGATGAATTAAGACGCTGTTTAGAGACTGTTGTTAATGAGTTAAAGGCATGGAAGGATGAATTGTTGGCGAACGTGAAAAATGCGTTGAGCGTACCTCGCGATAAGAATGAGCCGATTCGAAAGAGAGTTGATGAAAATTCTCCCCTGTTCAAGCTAATCAGTTATTTGCGTGATAATTGCTAATTGAGAATGAATACCGAAACTCTCGTAGAGCTGAGTGGCAAATTGCGTGCTCGTTATGGTCTTTGTTTGGATGCGTTGCGTGAGACCGGCGTAGATTGCGCTAAATATGATAACGTGTTTTGGGGGGCTCCGTCTGACTGGGCGGAGACGACTGAGGCTTGTCAATATACTCTTGCAAATCTTTTGTTTACCCTTGGTTCTCCTGATGAGTTGACTCCCCCGGAGGAATGCGAATATCCCCGTGTCTTTGCTTCATTTTTAGATGGTTGTTATACGGTATTCGGACATGCCGGGGCGCTGACTGATTGGAAAGAATATAAAAAATTGGAAGCGTTCCAAGAAAATGACTACCGAATCAAGCTAAGTGGGTATGCCGGTAATTCTCCTGAGTCTGCGCGATGGATTCTTGTAGGAGCATCGAATGCTAAAGGACATCTGCCTCCCCGGTTTGGAGGAAAGCCTCGAGTTATAAAGCGTAGTACTCCCTGCTTGGACGGAGTTGCTTTGCACGTAGATTTGACTTGGGATGCATTGTCACTGCACATCAGAAGTGCGGATGGTACTCTTCGGAGTTTAGTTTTACCTCGATGGGGGCTGGGTGAATATTTGAAATCAATATCTGAAGACTTTGTACGCATTGAGAATGCTAAGGATATCAAAGAAAAGCTATTGGCAAAAAAAATGGTGATATCCATTCCGGGAGAAGAGTGCCCGCGAGGGGTTCAGCCCTCTGAGTTAATGTTAGATGCGTATGTTAATAGGCTTCGGCATCTCTTGCCGTATTCCCCGGAATCTGATATTCGTCTAACCGGTTGGTTTGCCGGTAAATTATTACAAGAAGAGGTAGAGGCGCAGCTAGGGCGCCGATATGCAAATATTACATTCGGGTATCCTTACAAGAATTGGAAATATGAGTAATGAACAACAATATGGTGTGAGTAATCAGGAATCATACGTACTAAATACAGATGATTTAGGGTATATTTTCAATCGCCCTGTATATGATATGCAGGCGGTGATGAAATGCTCTACCATGGAGGAGGGGGCGATAAGTAGGGAGGTATGGAATAAACTTGCTTTTTTGCAAGTCGACTCTATTGCATTCCGCGATAGACGTGATATTCGCAAGGCTTTAAGTCAGTTTTACGGAGTACTGCACGCCATGAATACCCGTTTTTGGTACATTATCAAAGGCGATAGCTGTGAAGGTACCATTAAACTGTACTTAGGAATTATATCGGAAGATGGAACTGATGCGCGTGAACTGACTCACAGTTTGTTGGGTATTATGCCGGGGTGCCAGGTTGGCAAAGGCCTTACGAATGCCGATCAACAAGCGTTAATTGGAAGTTTGAACAATTTTTCTAACTACTGCTTGGTAACGGGAATCCCGACGTGTCATGTTGCGTGGGAGAAGCGTGACCAGTACCAAGAAGAAGAAAAAGCACGTACGGGCATAGAGCGAATAATCGACTCGTTAGCAGGAGAGGATTTTGCGCTTTCTATTTTGTGCGAGCCTCTTTCCATCAACGAATTGAGGGAATATCGCAGTAATGTGGCAGAATTGTATAATATTATCAAGCCCTTAGCTAAGTATCACACCAACATTACGGAAGGAACAAGTCAGGGTGGCTCTCTTTCTATCAATATGAATGTGACGCGAGGCAGCAGCGTCAGCATTTCCAAAGGTGAAAATGTGAATGTATCTGTCACTGAGGGAGAAACGGTAGGGGATAGTGTTAACCGCTCTGTGAAAGATGGTAATGTGTTCAGCCGCATTGGGCAGACGGTGAAAAGCTTTTGTTTCGGTGGTAAACAGGCTACATACAGCACCAATGTGCAAAAGAGTACGAATCGAGCTCGCTCTGTTTCGAATGGTCAGAACATTCAGGAAACCCAAGGGGAAAGCCAATCGACCAGCCAAGGGACGACAAGTACAATTAATATCAACGAGTCTCACTCAATCGGCGTCAACCGTGAGGTCTCTAATATGGAGCTTTCCGCGCTTTCTGAGCAGTTGGGCAAACTGCATAAACGTCTTGTCAATGCAGAGGGGCAAGGTATGTGGAAAACCTGTGTTTTTTTCCACACCAATAAGCCCTCTACTCTCCAGCGTGCGGCGTATGCGGGAATATCCATTTGGAGTGGCGATGACAGCAGCTGTGACCCCATGCGTTGCATAGCTTTGAGTAAGGACGATGCGATCCACCGTAACCAGCTGCAATTGCTGGAACTTAATTTTACCTCTGTTAATGAGTATACTGCCGATCATGAACCTGTTCATCCGCTGGGCGCTTCATATAGCAATCTGTACACCTGCTTGACGCATAACGAGCTTGCTCATATCGCTGATATGCCGCACTGGGATTTGCCCGGTATTACGGTGCAACAACTGGTAGAATATGCCCGTTGCTCTCCGAAACCCAAAGCCGATTCTCCGACCATTAAAATGGGAGGATTGATAGACCGTACAGTGAACCGTAAGGCTCCGGTAAATGAAATTATTTCCAGTGTGCGTTTGGGGTATGATCAACTGAATAAACACTGCTTTGTATGTGGTGTTACAGGGTCCGGCAAATCCACAACAATGAGGCGTTTGTTGCATGAAGTCGCACTTCACGAAGAGAAACCCGTTAATTTCATGGTTCTGGAGCCTGTTAAGACTGAGTACAGAGCTTTGGAAGCAGTGGAGAAAATGAACTTGATTCGATTCTCTTTGGGGCGTCGTGGTTGTGACTTTACTCTGAATCCGTTCTCGTTCCCAGAGGGGGTTGCTTTGTTCTCTCACTTGGATTTCTTGAAAGCAGTATTCAATGCTTTACTTGGCTCTTATTCCAGTATGCCGTTTATTCTGGAATCGTTGCTGTGCAATGTGTATGAACGAAAAGGGTGGGATTTGGAGACCGGGGAGAACATGGAGATGGAACGCAGGCTTGTCTCATGCTTCAGAGCTTCCGAAAGATGGAAGATTCGTGAGAATTACATGCCGCAGATAAGAGATATGGTTGACTTGGTCGATCCTGTGCTGACGGATTTCTTCGGAGAAGATAAATCTGACTATCGTATCAGTCTCCGCGGTGCTCTGCGTGCTCGCTTGAGTTCTCTTTGCTGCTCGCTTAAGGGAAAATTGTTGAACAGTATCGAACAACAGAACTTTGCTGACTTGTTGAAAAAGAATGTTCTTTTTGAACTTGAGGCATTTTCAGATAACGATGAGAAGTCTTTCATCATGGCGTTGTTGCTCGGTCGCATCTATGAGCATCGCCAAGTGGAATATCAGCAAGGTAAAGTTCCGAAAAATACTTTGCGTCACATTGTGGTGCTGGAGGAGGCTCACCGTCTATTGGCGAAAGCTGAGGGTAAGGGTGAAACCCAGGCAAGCCCTCGTAGCAAATCTGTTGAGATATTCAGTGATATGTTGGCGGAGGTTCGAGCTTATGGTCAGGGGATGATTATTGTGGATCAGATTCCGTCGAAACTCACTCCTGAGGTAATGAAGAATACGGAAGTAAAGATTGCACATCGGTTGCTTTCCAAAGATGACCGTGAAGCAGTTGGTGCCACGATGAACCTGAATAAGGAACAAATAGAAGATTTGGCTCGTCACGATGCAGGTGAGGCTACCATGTATTTTGGCAATCTTGTTAATGCGTTGCATGTAAAGATAGAGGAAATAAAGGAGGGTTGATTATGTCATATGATATAAACGATAATATAGCAGCGTTCTTTCCGGAGAACGTAGTTCCGAGTAACAATAGCAACTGCTTAAGGTTGCCGATTGCTTGGGCTTTGAGTGGCAGAAATGCCGAAGATGCTCCGCAATGGTTAGTGGATGTTTGTGCGTATCAAAACATTGGTCGAGATGAAGAACTCGCTGCTCTCTGTACCGGCTATTATAGACTGGCGGAGGTTTTCATAAGCGAGCTTAAACTGGTGAGTGGTCAGGAGCGGGAACAGATGATTCGAATGCTTAGTGTTCACTGCAAGTATCATCTGGCTGCTTTGGAAGAGGGCGCAGTTGATTTTCCTCCGTTGGTGGCTTTGCCGATTTTGAGAGATGGGGCTGCTGAGCTGTTTTTCGGTGAGGGATGGAATGAGACAATGCTTTATTTTTGTGCCTTGGTTTATTGCTCTAAGGTACATGGTGGACTATTGCACGATTCATGGCTGGACGATATGGCAACGGCACAAAGAGCGCTATTTTCGTCGCCCGGTGATTTAGCTGCTGAAACAGTATGTATGTTATGGCAACAGCTGATGAATGTGCTTTTGCCGCAGTCGTTGCAAACTGCTGCGTTTGTAGAGAATTGTTTGTATTGTACAGCCATACTCTTATCTGCAAAGTATGCAGAAGAAGCGGAAACTTGGACCGAGGTGGCACAATCTTTTATTAACACAATGACGATTGAGGAGAAATAATAATGTCTGTGCTTGGAACAATGGTCGCAGGTACGAAGATGGTCGCAGCCGGGCGGATGGTTGTGGATGCGGTGAATAATTTCGAAAACTTTTCAGGAACCTGCTTGCCTCAACTTGTCTTGTTGGGGATGATGAAGTACGCCGGGGCAAATGCTGAACAGTTAGCTGATCTTACGGCGAAATTAGAGGGGGCTGAGAGAGCTGCTGCAAATAAAACTACTGCTGCGGTGATAAAGCCGCAAGGAGAATCTGTTTCCAACGAGCCGTCTCAGTTTGAAAAGCATTTGCCGAATGAACAAATATATGATGTAGGAGGTGTTAAGGTAGATGAACATGTATCTGATGACGGTACGAAATCGGAGAAGGTAACAACACTCAATTTTCGCACAATTGATAAGGATATCAGCTCTTTCGTTAACCTCAAAAATGTGTTTAACATGGTTAAGGAAGGAAAGATGCCTGATTCTCAGCTCTTATGGAGAGCTTTGCTTGATGTAGTGGATATCTTGGATTTTGGTATCTTTGGTGAAGACTTGACCAAAACTCGTTTGGAACCGTATGTCAAAAATCGAAAAATTACAGTAACAGACACGGTTACTCACGAGAATATTATCTCCCCCGTCAAGATTAAAGAGAACTTGCAACAACTTCAGCAGTCGACTCAAGTTCAGTCTCAGAAGGTGACTCTTGAAGGCGATAATATTGATAAGAAAACGCTGTCTGAGGAGGAACTTAAAGTTAAAGAGACCACTCTGCAAGAAACGACGGAGTCTGAGAGAACATTCTGGGAAAAGGTTTTGGGAAACGAAGTGCAAGTGACTCAACGCACGTATGTGAAAAGTGAGGTTTCTCACACGCGTTCCGAGCTAAATGATGCCGGCGAGTTGAAACCGGTTTTTTCGGAGTCTAATACGCAAACGAATGAAATTTCTAAATTGATTACCAAGGATTGGCGCGCCGGCTATATCAAAATATTGCCGGTAGTGGGATCCGGTACTGACATTGTTCGTAGATATCAAGCCGGAGTAGAGGTGACCGTTGGAGACTGGATTTCTTTTGCCCGAGAGACAGCAGTTACCGCAATGTCGGTATATTGTGCATGGGGACTCGTTGGTTCCATGCTGAAATCCGGTGCGTCAACGGTGACGAGAGTTGCCACCAAGCAGGCAGGAAACAGACTTGCTAAAGCTACTCTTAACTCTAAGTCTGCAGCCGGAGCCCTGAAGAAGTTTTATGAGAATCCTCGTCAGGTGTTCTCTCCTGAACGCATCGCTGCAAAGACGAGAACAGTGGCGCATAATCCCATGAAGGAAAGCCTTCTTAAATCTGTTGCTCATCTTAGCAAGTTAGAGCAAAAAGGTGTGAAAATAGGGCCTTATCTTCGCAAGCAATTTGCAGACATGGGGGCAGAAGGTAAATTGATTGCGGATTCCTTGACTCGTAATCTTCGTTATTTGAAGCAGAATAAATGGTTGACTCCGGAAAATATAGCTCGTATGGAAAAAGGATTGAATCCTTGGGGGTATATTAAAGGTACTGGAAAGTTCCGTCTGGATGTTGATCATATTATTCCGAAGAGTTTGGATCCTGCGTTGAAGGCTCATCCGGGTAATTTGACGTTCTTGCCTCAGTTAGACAATATCCGCAAGAGTAACAATATCATGCGTCATGTTGTTCAACATGTTGATCGATTTGTTCAAGCAAAGCCGGATTGGAGACCTTCAACTGAATTGTTGGATAAAATAGGTGTATATGTTAAAGATTTGCCTAACATAAAGGTAAGCCCTGCTTTGCAGGATATTTTGAATAATATCAAAAGCCCCTCTCAAACGTTATCAGGTTTTGTTTGTTATTAACTTTTCTCGTAGTTCGAGCCCCTTTATAGGGGCTCAATCTTGTTCAAGTTAACGGTGGGTATTGAGTAAGTTTATTATATGATTGCGGATTTCATTATTGCCCGGTGGCAGAGGAGGTAATGGGGGATGACGCTCAGCAAGATGCCGAGGCAGATTACGGCGCCGGCTTGGCATAGGCAGGCGGAGTATGCCTCGTAGTCGTAGCTTGTGGGGCGTGAGTCGAGTACGGAATCACACCATATTAACAGGAGCAGTAAGGGGAAAACGGAGAGAATGCAGCGCTCCCACGCGTGGGAGATGCCGGCTCTCTTCATGCGTCTGATGGCGATAACGGAGCAGGCGATGTACCACGCGCCGAAGGCGATGAGGGCGGCGTAAAGGCATTCGATAATCGTCATGAGGTTGGCGGCTTCCATTTTTTGCCGAATCATGGCGGCTGATTCGGAGTCAACGCCCATGGCTTCTTGGTATAGCTCATGGTATTCTACGCCGCTGTTGCTCAGACTCCATGCTGCAAAAGCGCCCCAAGCGAGCAGAGAAGCCACGCTGATGCAGCGTATGGGATATTTCTTTAATAAATGGCACATAAGGCGATAATCAGTGCGATGAAAGATGCTAAGTTATTCTGACTCAGAGCGGAGGAAAAATCAAGCTTTTTTTCTCCGATGTTCGGGGGCAAAAAAGTCACGCCGTGCTGAGGAGCAGGGCGTGACGGGGTAAAGGGAAGGTTGCCGCTTGCTTATTGTGCGCCACCGAGCACACCACCGAGCATGATGATGGAGGAGATGAGGGTTTGAGACCCGAAGAAGGCGGGGTCTTCTTGCTCCAGACGCTCGACTTGCTTAGCCATTTCTTCCATGATGTGCTCACGCTCTCCGAACCAAGCCATGATTTGCTGCTCGAGTTGCGGCTCGGGCATGGGGAGGGATAAGAATTGCTTAGCGGCATTATCGAGCTGTTTCAGGTGGGGGAGGATGGCCTCGCCTGCAGCTTCGGCGGTTTCTTCGTCCTGAGCGGAAGCCAAGATGGTGTTGACTTGCTCAATCACGGAGAACATTTGCTCCAGCGGTGCGGTGTATTGCTCGAGCGCGGATTGCTGAGCAGGAGCGGGCGCAAGAGAAATATCCTGAGCGGTGGCAAGGGGAGCAAGCGCGAGGCTGCACATCAATGTGAGTGTGAAACGCATGTTCATGAGCGGATAATATCATGAAAACGGGGGCTTCTCAAGCCTGCTGTATGTCAGAAAAGGGGATAAAATGCATCATACGGGTTTTTTCTGCTTCACATGGAGGCAAAAGCGGGTATAATAGCAGCGTTCAAGTTTTACATTACATTCATATCATGAAAATCTGGTTTGATGGCAAATTGGTTGATCAAGAGGAGGCTAAGGTTTCCGTTTTTGATCACGGTGCATTGTATGGTGACGGCGTGTTTGAGGGCATCCGCTTTTACTCCGGTAAGGTATTCCGCCTGCAGGAGCACATTGTGCGCTTGTTTGACTCCATGCGTTACCTGATGATTGATTGCCCGTGGAGTTTTGAGGAGGTGTGCGCCGCTACGGAGGAAACCGTGGCTGCCAGCGGCCTGACGGATGGCTACATTCGCCTGGTGGTGACGCGTGGCGTGGGCGATTTGGGGCTTAACCCCCGCAATTGCCCGAAGCCCAGCATGTTCATCATCGTGCAGAACATCGCTCTGTACCCCAAGGAGATGTACGAGAAGGGCCTGAGCATGATTACCTCTTCCTTCCGCCGCCCGAACCCGGATATCCTGTGCCAGCAGGTGAAGAGCCTGAACTACCTCAACGGTATTTCCGCCAAGATTGAGGCGGTGCAGCAGGGTGCCGGTGAGGCGCTGATGCTCAACCAGCGCGGCAATGTGGCTGAGTGCACCGGTGACAACATCTTCATCGTCCGCAATGGCGTCGTGATGACTCCTCCGCTTACGGAGGGCGCTCTGGGTGGCATTACCCGCCATGCCGTGATGGATATTTGCGCGGAGCTCGGTATTCCCTGTGAGGAGCACGTGATGAACCGCTTCGATGTGCTCAGTGCAGATGAGTGCTTCTTGACCGGTACGGCGGCTGAGGTGATTGCCGCTACTTCTCTGGATGGTCGCACCATCGGTACGGGGCAGGCAGGCCCCATCACTCGCCGAATTTTGGAGCGTTTCCACACCTTGGTGCGTGAGTAAATCTCTGTAAAATCCCCCGATAATAGGCGGTAGGGGGTGAAGTTACCCCCTACCGCATCTTGTTTTTATGGAAACCTTATACGGCGGAAAGTTTTTGACCCTGGTGCGCGAGGGGCGTTGGGAGTACTGCGAGCGTGTGAATAAAACGGGCGCGGTGATGATTTTCTCTTGCACGCCGGAGGGCAATGTGTTGCTGGTGGAGGAGTACCGCCCGCCCATCGGGCAGCAGAGCCTGTGTTTCCCCGCCGGTTTGAGTGGGGATGAAGGCCCGGAATCCGACGCCGTGGCAGCGCAGCGTGAGTTGTTGGAAGAGACCGGCTATGAGGCTACGGAGATGCGCTACCTGTTTACCGGCCCCTCCTCCCCCGGGCTTACCAGTGAGACTGTGTCTTTCTATTTGGCTACGGGGCTGCGCAAAGTAGCGCAGGGTGGCGGAGTGGATAATGAGAACATCACCGTGCATGAGGTGCCGCTGGACACGATTGATACTTGGCTGGCGGAGCAGGTGGCTCAGGGTAAAGCTCTGGATCCCCGTATTTACACCGGCCTTTATTTCCTCAAAACTCGGAATTGATATTGTTACTGAATGCTATGAGTGAGAACCGAAAGATCTATTACATTGTAGCGCCGGGCTCTACTGCACCCAATGGCCCTTTTAGCTTGGCTGAGTTGCGTGTATTGATGCAGCGAGGGCAGGTGACGGATGCTTGGCTGTATGTGGTGGACGGCATGAATGAGTGGCGCCCCCTCAGCACGCTGCCGGGCTTATATGCCGCGCAAGCTCCCGTGGTGGTGCCTATGCCGGCGCCGTCTGCTCCGCCTGTGCCCGCTACGCCGGTGATGCCCCCGAACGCCATGTACTATCTGACGCCTCCGGGGTCGAACCGCATCAAAGGGCCGTATACGCTGGAGCGCATAGCATTGATGCTGAACCGCCGCAAGATAACCTTGCAGTGGAATTATTCGGAGCCGGGCTCCGTGCAGTGGCGTCCGCTGGCGGACATGCCTGCGCTGCGCAATCAGCTGCTGCCGAACTGCGGTGGGGCTCCCGCACCGCGCCGCCCCGTACCCCAAGCGACGGAGCCTGCAAGCAGTGGCATGGTGTGGAGCATCATCTTCCTCTTGTTGGGTGTGTGGCCGGGTCTGAATATTATCTGCCTGCCTGCGGGTACGGTTGCCGTGGTGATGTCCATCCTCACCATGGTGCACAACTCCCGCGGTAATTACAACTTGTCGCACCGCTTTGCCGCGCACTCACGTGCATGGCGCATTGTCGCGATGATTCCGGAGGGTATTTTCTATACTGTTTTGTTGATTGGTGCCATCGGTGCTGCCGATTAAGCGTCATATGGAATCCCCCTCATATTACATCCTTGCACCCGGTGGGGTTACACCCATCGGGCCCCTGACGGTAGAGCAGGTGGATGCCATGCTGGCGCAGCGAGCCATTACGGAGGATTACCTGTACTGCACCGTCGGCTCACGGGCTTGGTACCCCCTGACCGCCATGCCCGGCATCAAGGGGCGGGGAGCCTCGCAAGTGTGGACCGCCCGCAGTATGGACGGTAGGCCGTTGCAGCAGGCCTACAGCGGGCTTGCGTGGAGCATTGTGTTGACCATTTTGTGTTTTACGCCCTTGGGGATTGTCGCTATCGTGCATTCTGCAAGGGTGAACGCCTATAACCGTAAGGGGGACTATGCTCGTGCCGCAGCGGCGTCCGCAAGCGCTGCCCGTTGGCGCAATGCCGCCATGTTGGTCTGCGTGTTGGGCTATGTGCTGTTTGCTGTGTGCCTGGTGGTGTAAGCTTCCGTCTGTAGAGATTGCCCGGGGGGCGTAGAACCTATGTCATGTATATCATTGACATGGGGGGTAAGTGTGGTATAATACGGGGAAAGATATGATTCATGCCTTAAAAAAGATTTTCAAGGGTGACAATGATGCCACGCCTGAGCAGAAAGCGGAGCGGCGCTCCAACAAGCATCTGCTGATGTTGTCTGCCGGCGGTGTAGCAGCCCTGTGCGCGTTGGTATACAGCGTGCCGGATAACGCCCTGTTGGGGATGTACCGCATGGCCTGGGTAGTGTTGTGCTCCTGCGCTCTTTACGCTTTTTACATATATGCCCGCCGCCATGACAAGCTGAACTTTCGCCCCGCCTTGCTGTGCGTGCTGGCGATATTGGCGCAATTGTTCTTGACTCATTTGACTATATCCGGCTGGTGCCGCTGGTACCCTGAGGCGCCGCAACAGGTGCTGCTGGTGTTGCCGTATTGCTTGGCCCCGGCTATGACCGCCGCACTGGTCAATAGGTCCGTGGGTGTCTTTGTGGCACTGAGTTGCACCTTGTTCGGGGCGGTGCTTTTCCCCGTGAATTTTACCTTGGCCTTTGTGGCTGATTATTTGGTGGTAAGCCTGTTGGCCGGTGTGCTGACCGCCGGTATATGCGGGCACTTGCAGAAACGCCAGCAGTTGCTTTATGCCGGTTTTAAGATTGGGGCTGTAGTGTTTATCAGTGTGCTGTTGCTGCTTTGCCTGCACTCACTGGGCTCGGGTATGGGGCTGCCGGATAATGAGGAGCCCGTCAGCTGGTTTGTGAAGGCTCTGATGTCCATTGGCGTGTACTTCTTGTTGGGTGTGATTGTGAACGGTATGATGCCCATGCTGGAGAGCATTTTCCGCGTATCTACCCACATTACGTGGCTGGAATGGGCGGATATGAACCACCCGCTGATCAGAAAATTGCAGATGACCGCCCCCAGCACCTTCCACCATTGCCTGTGTGTGCAGCGTTTGGCGGAGAGCGCTGCCGAGGCCATCGGGGCGGATGTGACTCGCGCCGGCGTGTGCGGCCTGTACCACGATATCGGTAAACTTAATAACCCGCAGTACTTCTCGGAAAACATAGTGGACCAGTCGCTCAGCCCGCATGCCGAGCTTACCCCTGAGGGCAGTGCTCGTATTATTCTCGGGCATGTTGCGGATGGTGTGGAGCTTGCGCTGCAAAATCGCCTGAATCCGCAAATTGTGGATGTGATTCGCGAGCACCACGGTGTAACGACGGCCTATTTCTTCTACCGCAAGGCGCAAGATACCTATGAGGCGGAGCGTAGCCGCTTTGAAGAGGGCTTGACGGATACCTGCCCGGATGAGGTGGATAAGAGCATCTTCACCTACATGGGCCCCATACCGCAAAGCCGTGAGTCCGGCATCGTGAGCATGGCTGATGCCGTGGAGAGTGCTACGCGCTCCCTGCAACACCCCACGGAGGCTGATATACGCAACATGATTGACGGCATCTTCAAGGGGCGTATTTTGGATGGTCATTTGCAGGATAGTGGGCTGACGCTCGGTGAAATTGCTAAGATGAAGGAGTCTTTCTTCCAGACGCTGCGCACAATGAACCACAACCGCATTGCTTACCCGAAACCCAAAGAAAAGGATGCTGCGGATTTGGTGGCGCAAAAACGCCAAGCTTCAGATGTGGCTGAGAAGAAAGAGAATGCCTGAAATCACCCACTGCCACGCGTATGATGCAACACCTGCGTAGTATCTGCATGGTATTGGCCTTTGTGGTAGGTGGCTTGCTTCATGCAGAGCTGAGCCCCTTGGCTGCTTACCTGCCGGTAGGTATTACGCTGATGCTGTGCATCACCTTCATTGGCCTGGATACGGCACAACTGCGCCCCACGTGGATGCACTTGGTGCTGCTGGTCGTGCTGCAGCTGATGGGGCTTGGTTTTTGGTATGCTGCCGTGCTGGCGGGCTACCCGGTGCTGGCGGAGTCTTTGTATTACTGTGCCGCAGCTCCCGTGGCCTCCGCCGCGCCGGTGATTGTGAACCTGCTGCGGGGCAACACGGCCTTTATCACCACGGCTATGGTGCTCAGCCAGGCCATGTTCGGGCTTGTTACGCCACTGCTGCTGCCCTTTGTGGTGCATGCCCCGGAGCTGGGGTATGTGGATTTTTTGCTGCTGGTGCTCTATCAAATCTCCTTGGCGCTGGGGGCTCCTGCTGTTATTTCTTTTTTACTGCGCATTTGCTATCCTCCGTGCAAGGCTTGGGCGCCCAAGTTGCGCGATTACTCGCTGGCCATCTGGATTATCAACCTGACCATTGTTTCCGCCGCCGGTACGCACCGCTTGGTGCAGATGAACTACTCTTTCCAGGACATTTGGCCCATTGCTCTGGGGGCAATGACGATTTGTGCCCTGGGCTTCTTCGGCGGCTACTGGTTGGGCTATCCCCGCCTCAAACGTGAGTGTTCTCAAGCGCTCGGCCAAAAGAATACGATTCTTACCCTCTACATTGCCAACCAAAGCTACGCCACCCCCTTGGCCTACATCGGCCCGGTGTTTTACGTATTTTTCCACAACGTGGCCAATGCCATCCAGCTCTCCCTCGCCCTCCGCGAAAAGAAAAAGGCTGATGCCGTGAAATAGAGGCTGTTCTCGCGACTGCTCGTGGCTCGATAAATCGGAAGTTGAAGGGGTGATTTGTAACATTCATTCACTCGGAGCGAGGGACTTTAGTCCCTCTTATGGATAAGCCCCGCGCGTATTTGTGGGACCAAAGTCCCACGCTCCGATAGATTTTGTTGCCCTTCAAATCCCGATTTATTGAGCTGCCAGCTTACGCAAAAATCCCCTTCTCGCCGGGCGGGAAGGGGATTTTGAGACGAGGGGGGGATGGATTCTCCTTATCGGATACCACCGCTGAGCATGGCCTCCGCCATGGCGTTGCCGAGGGCGGCAGCGTGCTTGAGCGCGGCCATGGCTTTGTCCGTGTCTTTCTCCAACAGGCGACCCTCGATGAGGCTCATGGCCAGCACAAAGAGCGCTACATGGTCGCCGGACTGGGCTGCTGCCTCCAGGTTGGCGATGTCGTCGCGGGTCTTTACCTGGGCAAAATAGATTCTGGCGAGCTGGTTCTGCGCCTCGGCATGACCGGCGAACGCGGCGTTGCGGAGGTGCGCTGCGCCCTCAGCCGCATGACCGGCCTTGAACGCAGCAGCCCCGAGCTCATATTCTTGTTGCGGCTCCATCACTTGGTTTCAGGGTCGGAGAATTCAACCTTGAGGCTGTGGACCTTGCCCTGCAAGGATTCACCGAGGGTCTGCAGCGGCAGAATGAAGGTGGAGCGAAGCCCCTTGGTGCGGTTCTTCCAACCATCTTCGCGGTCCTTGTAGCTCATGAGCGTGAGCGTGCCGATTTCCTTGCCGTCTACCAACAATTGGGTGGACTGGGGCTTGCCGATGAGCTCGAGCTTCACCTTCTTACCCACGGGGAGCTTGCCGCCGAAGGAGAACTCCATGGCGTCATTGCGGCGGAAGCCGACGGTACCATCCTTCATGGTAGCGAAGAGCGTACCCTCCGGGCCGCTGAGCAACACCTGCTCCGTGCCCTCGGGGGCAGCAGTGAGCTCGATTTCTGCGGTCAGGTGGTAATTCGGGCCTGCGGCCTGCTCGTTGAGCTGCATGGGCAGGGCGGTGGGGGTGATGCAAACGGGGGCATCACCCGTGCGCAGGTAAAGCGGGTTAATGCTCGGAGCCTCACCGATCTTGCTCACCAGTGCGCGGTGCTGCTCGAAGGTTGCAGGGTTATGCTCCGTGCCCCACATGCGCTGGCTGAGCACATCTGCAGAGCTGCGGAATACCTCCCACACATCATACATGCCGTAGCCGGAGTGCTTGAGGTCCGTCATGTCATTCCAAATGGCAAAGGTAGCGCCGATGAGGTTGGGGTGACCTGCGGGGATATGAGCTTTGCCCACATAGTTGGGACGCCAGTTGTTGTACACCCATTTGTGGTTCTTGTCCATGCGGTAGTAGTTCGCAAAGGGCACGATGTAGAGGTGGCCGTCATTGGTGTTGATGAGCTTGAAGCCATCATTCATCGCCTCGATGGGGTCTTGCCACTGGGCGCTCCAGAGGTTCATCTGAACGCCGTCGGATTCCACCTTGGTCTTGCCGGGCTTGTGGGTCAGGCTACCCCAAATACGCGGGGTATAGCCACGGCTCTTCACGTGCTTGAGCAAGCCGTCCGCATACTTGCGGTATACCTCAGCCTCGCCGTAGAACTCATCCGCACCCACGTGTACCACGCAGCCCTCCAGCACCGGGCGGCCGAGCTTGGCGTCGTGCAGCAGGTATTCATCCAGCACCTCGCCCACGAACTTGAGCGTCTCAGGGTTCGCTGCGTCGATGTGGTCGGAGCGACGGCCGGGGTGGTTCATCGGGCCTTGGTAAATGAGATCCGGGCGCACCTTGGTGAAGGACAGAGCGTGACCGGGGGTGTCGAACTCCGGAACGATGTTCACACCGCGCTGCTTGGCGTAGTCAATGAGCTCGCGGAACTCAGCCTTGGTGAAGTAGATGTCATCCGCCGTCAAACGCTGGCCGTTGGCGCCCACCATGTCGCTTTCCAAACGGAAGGCGGTGTAGGCCTCCTTGAGCGGGTCATGACCGTCCTTTACATATTCCTCCAAGAAGATGTAGTTGTTGTTAATGACGAGGTGCAGGTCGTTCATCTTGTACCAAGCCATGGCGTCGATGACGTCGCGCATATCCTTGAGCGTGTAGGGGGTGCGGGCGATGTCAAAGAGTACGCCACGCACCTCGTAGCGCGGTACGTCGTATGCCACGCCGCAGGGAACACTGCCACCGGTCTGCTTGAGAATCTGCAGCAGCGTGCGGGAGCCCCAGAACTGCCCCTTGGCGGAGCGGGAGGCAATGCGCACGCAGTTGGGCTGCGTCATCATGGTGTATTCCTCATCGCAGTTACCCTCCGGGGTGCGCATGAAGATGATGTGGGCGCTGCCGGAGGGAACTTCCGTAATTTGCGTGTCTGCACCGAGCACGGCGCGCAAGTCCTCCATGATGATTTCCGCCTGGGCACGCGGCATGTCGCCGAAGTAGATTTTTACTTCTTTGCCCAGCTTCAGCTCACCCGTGGTACCCTGCCACTGCAGCAGGGAGGGCACAACCTGCGGCTTGGGATTACCGGCTTGGGCAGCCTTTGCCACCTTTACCAAGATTTCGTAATCCTTACTGAACGCTTCTTTACCGTCCTTCGTTACCTTGAAGTTGACGTTAACGGGCGTATCACTTACCACGTAGCCGATGGTGCCATCGGCGTGGATGATTTGCTCATAGTCTGCACCGAGCAGCTCAACGGTAGCGCCGTCAACAGTCGGTATCTCCAACTTGGTGCCGCATACCAGTTCGGTCGGCACCTGAAGGCTATCGGCAATCTGCTTGGCATCTTGCCCCATCAGCGGGGTGGCAGCCATGGCTGCCAGCATCATCAGTGTTGCTTTTGTCATAAATGGTTAGGAGTTTAAGGGTTCTTGTAAGTTATGAGATATGCACCCAAGGCAGGCGGTGAGCGGCGGGTGCGCAGTGCAGTGTGGTGTTAAGCTGTAGCTCCGTGAGGGTTTGCTGCATGCAGGCTGTGGCAGCTTGCGGTGTGTTGCAATCTTGGCTCAGGTGAGCGAGCACCAAGTGCTGTAGCCCGCTGTGGGCAATACTGCGCACAAACTCGCAGGCTTGCTCGTTGGAGAGGTGCCCGAAATTGCTGGCAATACGCTCTATCAGGTACAGCGGGCGACCGGAGTTGCGCAGCATGGCGGGGTCATAGTTCGACTCCAAGTACAGGGCATCCACGCCCTGCATCATTTCAGGAACTCCCCTGGGAATCTTGCCGGTATCCGTGATGTAGCCCAGCTTTTTGTTTCCGTATTGGAAGAGGTACCCCACGGGATCCGTGGCATCGTGGCTCACGCTGAAGGGCGTGACGCTGATGTCCCCTATCTGCACGGGGCTGCCGGGTTCCAGATAGGTGAAGACGGCATTGGGCGCAACGGGGCGTAGCTCTTGCCCCATGTAGCGCGTGCAATAAATGGGGAGCGGGGCCCGCTTTGCCAGCTGGCCGAGCCCGCAAATGTGGTCTGTGTGTTCGTGGGTGAAGAGCAGAGCATCGATTTGACCAATGCCCAACTCACATTCTTCTAAGCCTTTGCGAATGCGCAAAGCGCTGATTCCGGTATCCACAAGCAGGTGGGTATTGCCACCGGAAATGACGGTGGCGTTACCCTTGCTGCTGCTGGCCAATACGGTAAAACGCATTTACTCTGCCGGTGAGGGTTCGGGCTGCGCGGAAGCTTCTGCCTGAGCCTCAGCCTTGGCGCGAGCCTCCTCCTCAGCCTTGATGCGAGCCTCTTCCTCGGCCTTAGCGCGAGCCTCTTCCTCGGCTTTGATGCGAGCCTCTTCCTCGGCTTTGATGCGAGCCTCTTCCTCGGCTTTGATGCGAGCTTCCTCCTCAGCCTTAGCGCGGGCTTCTTCCTCGGCTTTGATGCGAGCTTCCTCCTCAGCCTTAGCGCGGGCTTCTTCTTCGGCTTTGATGCGAGCTTCCTCCTCAGCCTTGGCGCGAGCCTCCTCTTCAGCCTTGATGCGAGCCTCCTCCTCAGCCTTAGCGCGAGCCTCTGCCTCAGCCTTAGCGCGAGCTTCTGCCTCAGCCTTGGCGCGGGCTTCTGCCTCAGCCTTGGCTCGGGCTTCTGCCTCAGCCTTGGCGCGAGCTTCCTCCTCGGCCTTGAGTCGGGCGGCTTCCGCATCACGCTTGTCCTTAAGGTAAATGTTGTAAGCCTTAATGGTATTGGGAGCAATATCGCGCATGGTGAGTTGATCCAAGGGCTTACCATTGTATCGACCGGTTTGTGCTTGCAGGAATGCCGTTACATCCGCCACCATACCGTCTGTGGGAGTTATGTTGCTTTGCGTGTTGAACATGATGCGCACGGCATCCTCCAGCTTAGCTACGGAGCCGGTGTGGAAGTACGGAGCTGTCAGCGCTACGTTGCGCAGGGCAGGCACGCGGAACATGTCCTTATGAGCCGGATTCTTGGTGTGGTCCATCAATCCGTATGCCCCTTCTGTGTAATCTTCCGTGGCGAGGTCGCGCAGGTCGGCATCGGTGTTAATGTATTCGAAGCTCTGACCACCCAGGTTAGCGCCGGCGTGGCAGGTAACACAGCCGTAGTTGCGGAAGGCTTCCATACCGGCGATTTGCTGCTCCGTGAGGGCATCTTTCTCACCGATGAGGTAGAGATCAAAGGGAGAGAAGGGGGTGACGAGCGTCTTTTCAAATGCTGCAATGGCATCCGTAATTGTTTGTGCGGTAATGCCTTGCTCCCCGTAAACTTTAAGGAACAGGTTGCAGTAGATGGGCTCTTCACTCAGCTTGGCAACAATCTTCTGCCAGTCTTCGGGTGTGGCATAACCCATCTCCACCGGGTTGAGGGGCGGGCCGCCTGCCTGCTCCTGCAGATTGGCTGCGCGGCCATCCCAGAATTGGCGGATGTGCGTCTCCGCGTTGTAGACGGAGGGGGCATTCACGCCACCGAGCTGGGGTTTGCCATCCGCTCCGGGCACACCTTCAGACTTGGCGAGGTTGTCCGTACCACCCTTGGTCAGATCGTGGCAGCTGGAGCAAGAAACCTCGTTTGTGGTAGACAAGCGACCGTCAAAGAAGAGCATGTGCCCCAGCAGAATGCGGAGCTTTTCCTTCTCTTCCGTTGCTGCCGGAGCCGGAGCAATCGGGGCGAAAATCTCTTTTTCAATGCGCTGGGCATCATAGTATTGGCGCATGATGGCCACGTCCGCATGCGTCAGCTTGGAGCCCGGGTGCATGATGGTGTAAGCAGTCGGGGGCATGCGGCGAGTGCGCAGCACGTAATCCATCTTGGCTTTGTCTACCAGTTCGCTGCGCACGGCAGGATCCGGTGCAATGGTGAATGCGCGCTGTGCGCCTTCGATATCACGGCGAATCTTGCCGAAGGAGAAGAAGTTCAGGAATCCGCTGTAATCCGGATTGACACCGTGGCAGGCTGCGCATTTTTCATTCAGCACGACCTCAGCCATTTCTTTGGCTGCATTGTCATCAACAGCGATGGGAATCTGCTCCTCAGAGGGCTGCAGAACAATGGCGGAGATGACACCTGCTGCTGCGATGGTAACCGCTGCGGTGCTTACGCCATAAATGTAAGGAGTTATTTTTTTGTTCATATGTAACGCGTCGTATGTACTGTATCAGTTTAGCAGATTTCCCCCATACTTCAAGCAGGAATTGCGCGTGCACGCGTAAAAAAGGGCTATTTGCCCCAATTCGCGGCTTGCCTCCGCCCCGGATGCAGCCAAAAAAACGGCGCAACGTGAGTTGCGCCGTGTGTGGTAAAAGTGGAGCTGTGGCAGCCTTACATATTCATGGCGTCCGGGTTGTCCATCAGCCCGGATTTCTCCAAATAGTAGTCGTACCCACCGGCGTAGGGGGTGACGGTGCCGTGTGAAATGTGCAGCGTCTTCTCAGCCAAGGCGCGGATGAAATGCACATCGTGCGAGATGAATACCAAGGTGCCTTCATAGCGCTTCAGCGCTTGGGAGAGCGCCTCTACGCTCATGATGTCCAAGTGCGTGGTCGGCTCGTCCATCAGCAGCAGGTTCGGCGGGTTCACCAGGAACTTCACCAAGCTCAGGCGTGATTTTTCACCACCGCTGAGCACCTCCACGCGCTTCTCGCAGTCCAGCTTGCGGAACATGAAGGAGCCCAGCACGGCACGGGCTTCTTCCTCGCGCAGCTCCGGGTCCGCATTCATGATTTCTTCCAGCACGGTGAAGTTCGGTGTCAGGTTCTCCGAGCGCATCTGGGAGAAGTAGCCGATGCGGGTGGTGGTGCCGAGCGTGCGCTTGCCTTCATCAATCGGTACAACGCCGGCTAAAATCTTGAGCAGGGTGGATTTGCCTGCACCGTTCGGCCCTACCAGTACGATGCGGTCACCGCGCTCGATGAGCAGGTCCAAGTTCTTGTAAATACGCTTCTCACCGTAGCTTTGTCCCACTTTTTCCAGCTCAAGCACGCGCTGCATGGCTCGCGGAGGCTGAGGGAAGATGAACTTGAACACACGGCGAGCTTGTTTGGGCTTCTCGATGCGGCGAATTTTCTCCAGCTGCTTGATGCGGCTCTGCACCTGAGCAGCCTTGGAGGCTACGGAGCGGAAACGCTCGATGAAGAACTCCATGTGGGCGATTTCTCTCTGTTGGTTGCGCCATGCGGCAAGCAGAATCTCGTAGCGTTGCTCTTTCAACTCCAAAAATTTGGAGTAATTGCCCGTGTAGCGCACCAACTCTTGGTTCTCAATGTCGTACACGGTCTCTACCAGCTCATCCATGAAGTCTCGGTCGTGCGAAATCATGAAAATCGCCCCCGGATAATTCATCAGGTAGCGGCGCAGCCACAGCAAGCTCATCAGGTCCAGGTGGTTGGTGGGCTCATCCAGCATCAGCAAGTCCGGCTCTGCCACCAGCAGCTGCGCCAAGTGCGCACGCATCACCCAGCCACCGCTCATTTCGCGCGCCGGACGGTGAAAATCCTCATCCTTGAATGCCAGGCCTTTCAGAATGCGCTTGGCCTTGGGTTCCAGCTGGTAGCCGTTGTTGGCGATGAAGATGTCCATGGCGTGGGCGTAGTCATCACTGCTGTTGTCGCCCTTGGCATCGCACAGTTGAATGGTGCGGATGGCTTGCCCCATCTCCGGGGTGATGCTCATGGCTATCTCCAGCACCGTGCGGTCGCTGGGGTCGCCTGCCTCCTGCGGCAGGTAGCCTACGATGCCGTATTCATCCATCACGATTTGACCCTCGTCCGGGGTGTCCTCACCGAGTATCATGCGGAAAAGTGTGGACTTGCCCGCACCGTTCGGGCCTACCAGAGCTATGCGCTCACCCCAGTTTACGATGAGTTCCGTCTCATAGAACAGGGTGCGCCCCGCGTGTGCTTTTGTCAGTTTCTTGATGGTCAGCATGCGCGAACAGTATACACCCTTTTTGGCATTTTGCAACCTTATTCGCACCGGATTACGGAGATGTCGGCTTTTTTCCCGCTTTTGGGATAAGGAAACTTTTAATAAAGTCATCTGTGTGCGATAAATCGGAAGTTGAAGGGGGAAATGAACAACATTGATTCACTCGGAGCGAGGGACTTTAGTCCCTCTATGGATTGGGCTCACGTGTATTTATGGGACTAAAGTCCCATGCTCCGATAATTTTTTACCCTCCGCCGACTTCCGATTTATCGCGCTGTAGAGACTAATCAGAAGCCCCGCTATAACGATACCTGATGCTTAAAATCGATTCTCCCTGCGCCGTGACGCAGCGTGTGTTTGACAGCATGGCGTCAGTTTGCTACAATGCCTTGCGATGAATATTTTCCGTGAGAGTGATGCTGAGTTTGCCGCTGCTGTGCAAAAGATGAATCGTCGCGCGATTCCCGGAACTGAGGTGCGCGAGGCCGTGGCGCAGATTATTGATGCCGTGCAGGCACGCGGTGACGCCGCGCTGTGTGATTTTGCCGCCAAGTTTGACCACGTGCAGCTGTCGCCGGAACAACTTCGCGTGACGGAGGCTGAGCTGCTGGAGGCTCAGGCCGTGGTCGGTGATGAGGTGAAGGCTGCCATTGCTGCCTCTTTGGAGAATATCACCTACTTCTCCCACCAAAGCATGCGCAAGGACTGGAGCGGCGTGAATGCCCAGGGCTGTGAGGTCGGTGAGCGCTTTGTGCCGTATGACCGCGTAGGTATTTATGTGCCGGGGGGCAAGGCTCCGTTGGTATCCACGGCTCTGATGACCGGTGGCTTTGCCAAGGCCGTGGGGGTGCCGGAGATTGTGGCGATGACCCCGTGCGGGCCGGATGGTAAGGTGAATCCCGCCGTACTGGTGGCTTTGCAGGCTGTTGGCGCAACGGAGATTTACCGAGTAGGCGGTGCTCAGGGCGTGGCTGCCATGGCGTTGGGCACGGAGAGCATAGAGCCCGTGCAAAAGATTTTCGGCCCCGGTAACCGCTTTGTGGTGGAGGCTAAGCGCCAGTTGGTGGGGGCTGTGGCTATAGATTTGTTGCCCGGTCCGAGTGAGGTGATGGTGCTGGCAGACCATACGGCCAACCCCGCCTATGTGGCAGCGGATTTGCTAGCGCAGGCGGAACACGGTGGGGATAGCGCCATTGCTTTCGTGACCACGGATGAGGGCTTGCTGCGCGCCGTGCAAGAGCAGATTGCCCTGCAGGCTGCCACCTTGTCTCGCGCAGCCTACCTGCAACAGGTGCTGGAGGATAATACGGATTGCTTCCTGGTTTCTACTGTAGAGAAGGGAGCGGATATTGTGAATGCCTTTGCGCCGGAGCACTTGGTGCTGGTGGTTGAGCCTGCTCGCGAGGAATCCGTGCTGGCTCGCATTCGTACGGCCGGCGCCATTTATGCCGGCACCTATTCCACCGTGGCTTGCGGTGATTTCTTGGCGGGCCCGAGCCATACCTTGCCCACCGGCGGTTCAGGGAAATCTTTTTCCGGTATTCGTGCGGACCAGTTCCAGCGCCGCACGTCTATTGTGCGCATGAGCCCGGAGGCTGCGCGCGCTTCTCTGCCCTTTGTGCAGACCTTTGCCCGTGTGGAGGGCTTGGATGCACACGGTCGCTCGCTGGAGCTGCGCACGCTGGATTAAGCCCGAGCCGGTGTTCGTTTATACAAAAACACCCCACCGATTCTGCGGAATGCGGTGGGGTGTTTTGTGTGATGGGTGAAGCCTTACTTGGTGTAGCTGAGAATGCTACGCAATGTGGCGATTGTCAGCTCAACGCAGGAGTCCAAATCGCGGTCATCCAGAATGCCGTTGTGGGAGTGGATGTAGCGCGTGGGTACACCGAAGACGATGGCCGGCGTGCCCTGCCAGTTCGGGTATGATGCTGCGGCATCCGTGCCACCTGTGCGGCGCACGGTCGGCTGGTGGGTGATGCCGTTCTTGGCTGCGACATCCAGCACGAAATCCGCCAAGGCAGGGGGCGTGATGTTGGTTGGGTCGTACAGGCGAATTTGCACGCCGTTACCGAGCTTGCCCTGGCGGCAAACGCCACTCTGGCCGAAGGTGTCGTCCGCGGGCGGTCCCTCCAAGATGATGGCGAGGTCCGGTACCCACTCTGCGGGCAGGGCGCGGGCGCCGCGGGTGCCTACCTCCTCTTGCACGGTGGCAATGGCTCGTACGGTGCAGGGAAGCTCCATGTCTTTAATGGCCTGCATGACGCTGATAAGGCAGTAAATGCCGGCGCGGTTGTCGAAGGCCTTTCCCATCCAGCGGTGCTCAATGGCGAGCTCTTGCACCTGAACGTCCGGCACTACACAGCAGCCGAGGCGAATGCCCAGTGCCTCCACCTCCGCCTTGGAGGAAGCGCCGATGTCCACAAACAGCGCGTCATCCGGCATAACCTGCTTGCGTTGAGCCTCCGGCAGCAAGTGCGGGGGCTTGGTGCCGATTTGACCGGGAATGCTGCGACCATCGCGCGTTTGTACAATCACGCGCTGGCTGGGCAGGGTGTGGTTCCACCACCCGCCGAGCGGTACCAGCAGCAGGAAGCCATCATCCGTGACGCCTTGTACCATGAAGCCGATTTCGTCCATGTGGACGACCAGGGCAATGGTCGGCGCGCCCTCCGGCCCCTTTTTCTCGCACATGATGTTACCGGAAACGTGCTGCGTGATGGTGCCACAGCCTTCGAGCTCTTGGAGAACCACTTGGCGGATGCCATCCTCAAAGCCGGAAACGCCGGCGGCGTTGCTGCATTTTGCTAAAAGATCTTTGCTGAACATAGTCGTGCTTATTGCTGGTTGCGGTGCCGCGGGGGCACTTGTTGATGCCGGGCTGTAACTGCAGAGTGCTGCTATGACAGCACAGTGTAGAAGTCGTCTCATATATGCCATTCTACCATGTTCTCCCCCTCAGGCGCAAGGCTAAAGTTCGGCATGCTT
>JAEIGA010002936.1_pt1 | contig 26866 bp, 47 predicted proteins | sample 9270691 | NCBI WGS metagenome assembly JAEIGA01 (sample SAMN17057246, study PRJNA624740) | gut metagenome | biome: biome; isolation source: fecal sample | host: Bos grunniens | place: China: Xizang | collected 2019 | reverse complement strand
TAAATAAAAGTGACAATAGAAAGGAGAATGTATTATGGATTCCAGATTTTCAGAAAAATCACAAAAGATATTACGACTTTCGCATAGTAAAGCGAGAAAGCGACGACATGGCAAACGATAACAATATTTTGGCGTACTATCAGAAAATTAAAGACGGTTCTGTCGTCGTCGGCCGTTGGGTGCGTCTGATTTACGAGTATATTATCGACGGCCTCGAAAAGAAGGCGTTTTTCTTTGACCAAAAGAAAGCGAACGCCGCGATTGATTGGATCGAAGCGCACGCCTTCCACACGGAAGGGCCGCTCGCTCCGGGGCCGTTCCTTTTGGAGCTTTGGCAGAAGGCGTTTTTGTCTTGCGTCTTTGGCATTGTCGACGCGAACGGTAACAGGCAATTCCGCGAGATCGTTTTAATCGTCGGCCGGAAGAATGGTAAATCAATCTTCGCGGCGGCGATTGCAAAATATAACTGGTTAATCGACGGCGGCTACGGGGCAAAGGTTTACACGCTCGCGCCGAAGCTCGACCAGGCGGATATTATTTATAATAACATATGGCAGCTCGTACTATTAGACCCGGAATGGCAAGAGCGAAAGAAACGGCTCGAAGCTGCCAAAAAGCGCAAGGAATACGGCGACGACCCGGAACTCGCGCGGCACCGCATGACGGATCTATACTTGCCGTCGAATAACGGCACGGTAAAAAAAATAGCCTTCTCGGCGAAGAAAAGCGACGGTTTCAATCCGTCGCTTTGCATTTGCGACGAAATAGCCGCATGGGAAGGCGACAAGGGCCTCAAACAATACGAGGTTATGAAAAGCGGCATGGGGGCGCGGCCGGAGGCTATGCTCCTGTCTTGCTCAACGTCCGGCTATGTCAACGACAGCATTTACGACGAGCTGATAAAACGCTCAACGCGGTTTCTGCTGGGCGACAGCAAAGAAAAGCGGCTCTTGCCGTTTCTTTACATGATAGACGACGTCGACAAGTGGAACGATATAAACGAGCTGCGGAAATCGAATCCGAATCTCGGCGTTTCCGTTTCCGTCGACTTTATGCTTGAAGAAATAGCGATCGCCGAGGGGAGTTTATCAAAAAAGGCCGAGTTTATAACGAAGTATTGCAACATCAAGCAAAATTCTTCGCTTGCTTGGCTGTCGACGCAGACCGTGGAAAAGTGCAGCGGGGCGCCGCTCGACCTTAACGATTTCCGTTCGACCTATTGCGTCGGCGGTATCGACCTTTCGCAAACGCGCGACTTGACCGCGTGCGTCGCGGTTATCGAGCGCAGCGGGGAGCTTTACGTTTTCGCGAAATTCTTCTTGCCGTCCGAAAAGATCGACGAGGCGACCGCCCGCGACGGCGTACCATATCAGGCGTTTATACAGCGCGGCTTCCTTCAGCTATCCGGCGACAACTTCGTCGATTATCACGATTGTTTTAACTGGTTTCGCGACCTCGTCGAGAAATATCAGATTTACCCGTTGCAAACAGGCTATGACCGTTATAGCGCTCAATATCTCGTTTCGGATATGGAGGCTTATGGCTTCCATATGGACGACGTATGGCAAGGCGAAAACCTGCACGGCGTTATACAGGAAACGCAAGGACTTCTTGAAGATGGGAAAATCCATCTCGGCGACAACGACCTTTTGAAAACGCATCTTCTCAATAGCGCTATCAAAATGAGCACCGAACGCGGGCGGGGAAAGCTCGTCAAGGTAAATCCTTCCTTGCACATTGACGGAGCGGCGGCTTTGCTCGACGCTATGACCGTACGCCAGAAATACTACAAAGAGATCGGCGTACAGCTTAAAAATTGAGGTGGTAATATTGGGGCTCTTTGAAAAAATTTTCGGCAAGCGGCCGGAGCCGCGCGGCGACTATGGCGGCACGTTCAAAATGCTTAATGGCTACGAGCCGCGCTTTACGTCGTTTAACGGCGGCGTATATGAAAGCGAGCTGATTCGTGCAGCTATCAACGCACGCGCGACGCATATTTCAAAACTGCACGTTGAAACACGCGGGGCGGCGCGTCCGGCTTTGCAGAGCAAGCTAAAACACGGGCCGAACCAGTTTCAAACGTGGAGTCAGTTTCTTTACAGGCTGTCGACCTTGCTCGACGTTCACAACACCGCGTTTATTTGCCCGGTATTCGACGAATACGGCGAACCGAGCGAGATTTATACGCCGCTGCCGGATCGCTGCGAAATCGTAGAATATTCCGGCACGCCTTATCTCCGTTACGAGTTTTCAAACGGCAAGCGCGCCGCGATCGAGCTCGCGTTTTGCGGGGTAATGACGAAATACCAGTATCGCAGCGATTTCTTCGGCGAGAGCAACCGCGCATTGTGGCCGACGATGGAACTAATTCACGTTCAGAATCAAGGCATCGAGGAAGGCGTCAAGAGCGCGGCGACGTATCGCTTTATGGCGAAGCTGAACAACTTCTCGCGGCCGGAGGACTTGGCCGAGGAAAGAAAGCGCTTTACGGCTAACAACTTTAGCGCCGAGGCAAAGGGCGGCGGTATTCTGCTATTCCCGAATACCTACACGGATATAAAGCAGATCGAGGCGAAGCCGTTTACCGCAGACGCCGACCAGATGGCCGCGATCAAGGCGAACGTCTACGACTATTTCGGCGTAAACGAGGATATCCTCACAAATCAGTTTAAGGCCGACACGTGGAGCGCCTTTTATGAGGGCGCCGTCGAGCCTTTCGCGCTTCAGTTTAGCGAAGTGCTTACAAAAATGCTTTTTACCTTGCGAGAACAATCGCAGGGTAATTTTGTTATGGCGACCGCGAATCGGCTCCAGTACATGAGCAACGCCGACAAGCTATCCGTCGTTTCGGCTATGGCCGACCGTGGTTTAATGACCCGGAACGAATTGCGCGAAATCTTCAATCTTACGCCGCTCCCGGAGCCGCTCGGCTCGCAGATCCCGGCACGCGGCGAATATTTCAACGTAGGAGATGATACAGATGGCGGAAATCAAGACGATAATGCAGAAAATTGAAGAGGGGCGGCAATACCGCAACTTCGACGTTTCCCGCTTTGAGCGCCGCGCCGAGGACGACGGCGAGAAAATCGTCGAAGGGTACGCGACGACTTTCAATCAACCGTACGAGCTTTATAAGTGGGACAATTACACCGTCCTCGAACAGATTGACCCGCACGCTTTCGATGATTGCGACATGAGCGACGTAATCATGCAATACAATCACGAAGGCCGCGTTTTCGCCCGCACGGGAAACGACACGCTTTCCGTAACGCCGGACGAGATCGGACTTCGTACCCGCGCAAAGCTCGGCGGGACGGAACTCGGCCGACAGGTTTTCGAGGAAATCGAGGGCGGCTATACTACCAAAATGAGCTTCGGCTTCCGCGTGGCCGAGCGGACGAGAACGGAAACGGAAAACACCGAAACCGGGGCCGTTACGATTCTCGTTACCATTACGCGCATTTCCAAATTGTACGACGTCAGCGCCGTTTCCATCCCGGCAAACGACGCGACTTCGATATCTGCCCGTAATTACTGCGACGGATTGATTGCAGAAATCAAGGAGGAGCTCCTTGCCCGCGAGGCGCGGGAACGGCAGAAACGCAAAATCAAAATTCTTACGGAGGTTATCTAACTATGGACTTTTCCGAAATGACCATTGAACAGCTCAACGAGCGCCGCGCCGCGATCGCGTCCGAAATCGACGCGCCGGACGCCGACCTCGACGCGCTGGAAGGCGAAGCCCGCGCTATTAACGAGGAGCTCGAAAAGCGCAAGGCCGCCGAAAGCAAGCGCGTTTCCATCCGTGCCGCCGTCGCCGCTGGCGAGGGCGAAGTGAAAGAAAAAATCGAAAGAGAGGAAAGAAAAACTATGACCCTTGAAGAGATCCGCTCCTCGAAGGAGTATATCAACGCTTTTGCGAACTACATCAAGACGGGCAAAGACGACGAGTGCCGCGCCCTGTTTACCGCTAACGCCGTCAATCCTCCCGCCGGATCTTCCGGCCCCATGCCCGTGCCGACCGTTATCGAAGGCCGCATCCGTCAGGCTTGGGAGCGCTCCGGCCTGCTTGACCTCGTCCGCAAGACCTACGTTCGCGGTAATCTGAACATCGGCTTCGAGATTTCCGCGACCGCCGCCGCCATCCACGCGGAAGGCACGAACGCGCCCGCTGAAGAGACGCTGACCCTCGGCGTCGTGCAGCTCGTTCCCGCGTCCATCAAGAAATGGATTCGCATTTCCGACGAGGCGCTCGACATGGGCGGCGAGGAATTTCTCGACTACATCTATGACGAGCTGACCTATCAGATCGTCAAGGCCGCGAAGGCGGAGCTTATCCGTCTTATCGTTGCCGCTCCCGCTACCAGCGGCGCTAACGCTGTCGGCGTGCCCGTTATCAGCGGCGCTCCCGGCCTTACCGTTATCGCACAGGCAATCGCGCAGCTCGCCGACGACAGCGAGAATATCGCCGTTGTGATGAACCGCCAGACGCACGCGCAGTTTATCGCGGCTATGGCCGCCGCGCAGTACGCCTTCGACCCGTTCGACGGCGTGGCCGTCCACTACGACAACACGCTGCCCGTGTACGCTTCGACGCTGACCGATGACGATACCTGGGCGATTGTCGGCGACTTCTCCGGCGCGCAGATGAACTTCCCCAACGGAGACGAAGTGCGTATCAAGTTTGACGACCTGTCCGAGGCCGAGGCCGACCTCGTTAAAATCGTCGGCAGAATGTACGTCGCTATCGGCGTTACCACTCCCGGCCGCTTCGTCAAGATTAACGGCGCGGCATAATCGCACGCAAGGGCGCGGGGCTCACCCGCGCCCGTCCTTATAGGAGGCCAGCATGGATAACGTAATCAATTCGATAAAGCTCGCGCTCCGCATCACGACAGACGCGTTTAACGCGGAATTGACCGACCTTTTGAACGCCGCGCTTCTCGATTTGGGAATCGCCGGGGTAACGAACGACGATATTAACGACCCGCTTATCTTACGGGCGGTTATTACGTACTGCAAATTACACTTCGGACAGCCGGACGATTACGACCGCCTTAAACGCTCGTATGATGAACAGAAAGCGCAGCTTTCGACCGCGACAGGTTATACGACATGGACAGAAGCAACGTAATTTCGCTCGTTTCTACGAGCCAAACACAAGACGCCTTCGGCGTATGGCGGCAGACCGAAACGAAACGGGACGTTTTTTGTCAAGTGGATAGCGTGACCCGCGCGGAATTTTTCGAAGCTGGCCGGAGCGGGCTCAACCCGGAGTTTCGATTTACGCTTTTCGCCGGAGACTATAACGGCGAAAGCATCGTCATTTTCGGCGGCAAGGCGTATAGCGTTTACAGAACGTATCACGCCCGCACGGACGAGATCGAGCTTTACGTCGAAAGAAAAGGCGGCACAAATGGCAAAGAAAACGTCGATTGACAAGTTAAGCGCGGCTATTCAAGACATACTCACGGAATACGGCGACGACGTGCAAGCAAACCTTACCGACGCCGTGAAGCAGGTATCGAAGAAGGGCGCTCAAGCCGTCAAGGCCGCCGCACGTTCGACGTTTGGCGGGACGGGGGAATATGCCGCCGGATGGACGAGCCGCGCGGAAACGGGCCGTTTTTCGGCTCAAGGCGTCATTTACAACAAAGACGTTCCCGGCTTGCCGCATTTGCTCGAAAACGGGCACGCAAACCGCAACGGCGGACGCGCGCCCGGCCGCGAGCATATAAAGCCCGTCGAAGAAACGATCGTAAAAGAGTTTGAAGCGGAGGTTAAAAAAGGCTTATGACCTATCAGGAAATCGCGGAAATGATTGCAAGCATCAATCTCCCGTATGCCTACGACCATTTTACCGAGGACACAGCACAAGAGCCTCCTTTTATCTGCTTTTACTACGACGGAGACAATGACCTCAAAGCGGACAACACGAACTATCAGAAAATAAGGCCGCTGACCATTGAGCTTTACACCGACAACAAAGACTTCGTTTCCGAAGCGCTTGTCGAGGCTACGCTCAACGCGAACGGCCTTGTTTATACCCGCTCGGAAACCTATATCAGCACCGAAAAAATGTACATGGTAACATTTCAGACGGAGGTTATAATCAATGGCTAACAAAATCAAGTATGGCCTTAAAAACGTTTATTACGCCGTCGCGACCATCGCGGCGGACGGCTCCGCGACCTACGAAACGCCCGTAGCGTTTCCCGGCGCGGTTTCGCTTTCGCTTGACCCGCAGGGCGAGAATACTCCGTTTTACGCGGATAACATCGTCTATTGGACAAGCATCTCAAACGCGGGCTACGAGGGCGACCTCGAAATGGCCCGCGTTATCGACAGTTTCAAGACCGACGTTCTCGGTTACATCACCAGCGGAAACGGCCTCCTCGTTGAGGACGCGAACGCGAACGCCGTCCATTTCGCGCTCCTCTTCCAGTTTGAGGGCGACGAAAAGGCGACCCGTCACGTTATGTATAACTGCACGGCGACCCGTCCTTCTGCCGCAGGCAGCACGAAGGAAGAGACCGTCGAGCCGCAGACCGAAACCGTTACAATCACGGCGACTTCGATCTATGTCGCGGCGCTCGAAACCGATATCGTAAAGAGCGAAACGAAGGCCGACACCACTTCGACCGTTTACGACGGCTGGTTTACCGCCGTCACGCTGCCGACCGTGTGACGGGCATAAAAAGGAGGACGACAAATGTTTAATATCGTAAAGATCGGAGAAGAGCGCGTTCCAATGCTGTCTATGGCAAGCGTAGACGTTTACTATCGACAGATTTTCCACGAGGACGCAATCAAGCTCCAGAGCGCGAAAGACTTCGACGAAGGGGCGCTTATCGTGTTCCTTCAGAAGATGGGCTTCGTTATGGCAAAATTCGCCGAGACGAAAGACAGAAAATCCATGCTGAAGCTCAACGAGGACAACTTCCTCGAATGGCTCGACCATTTCGACAGGCTGGAATATCTGAACGCGCTCGCCGATATCCGCGCGACGTACGAGGGGCAGACGCTGACCGACGCCGACGCAAAAAAAAACAACGCCGAACAGACCGGCGATTGACCACGGCGCTTTTCGTGCTCCGTGCCGTCCAGCTTGGGCTTTCCCTTGATGATTTGGACGGCATGGAGTACGGAACAGTTATCGACTTAATGACCGAAGCCGCAAACGACAACTGCGAATATAAAGAACTCGCATCACAAGACGACTTCGACAAGTTTTAAGGGGCGATTAAATGGCCGACAGGATTAAAGGCATAACAATAGAGATCGGCGGAGATACTACCAAACTGCAAACCTCGCTTAAAGGCGTCGACAAGCAGCTCCGCGAAACACAATCGACTTTGCGCGACGTTAATAAGCTCCTTAAATTAGACCCGGCAAACACAGAGCTTTTAACGCAAAAGCAAAAGAACCTTGAAAGCGCGATTTCCGGCACAAAGGAACGTCTCGAACAGCTCAAGGCCGCCCAAAGCGGTGTAGAGAAGGGGACGGCGGAATGGGACGCGCTACAACGCGAAATTATTGCGACCGAGCAAAGCCTCAAATCGCTCGAAAAAGAATATAGAAACTTTGGCTCCGTAGCCGCGCAGCAGATCGCCGTTGCGGGGCAGAAAATGGAGGAAATCGGCGGCAAAGTGGGGGCCGTTGGAAAAGCCTTCGCGCCTATTTCAACGGCGGCGGGCGGCGCGTTAACGTCCATCGGCGCGCTTGCGTATAAATCCGTCACCGCTGCCGACGATCTGAACGCGCTATCGAAGCAGACGGGCATATCGACAGACGAGCTCCAACGTATGCAATACGCCGCCGACCTCGTAGACGTTTCCGTTGACGATATCACCGCAGCGCTTCGCAAAATGAAACCGAAGCTCGACGAGAACAACGAAACATTCGCCACGCTTGGCGTTTCCGTCACAAACGCCGACGGCTCGCTCCGCGACGCGACCGACGTTTTTTACGACAGCCTCAAAGCGCTATCCGGCATCAGCAACGAAACCGAACGCGATAAAATAGCTATGGAGCTATTCGGCAAGAGCGCCGACAGCTTGGCGGGAATTATCGACGACGGCGGGGCGGCTTTGAAGGAATACGGCGACGAAGCCGAACGCCTCGGCCTTGTCATGTCGGAGGACACGCTTTCCGCGCTGAACGAAGCAAACGACACGATCGACCGTTCGAAAGCTATCGTCGGCGGATCTCTCGCGCAGCTCGGCGCGACCGCCGCGCAAGTGCTCGCGCCCGCGCTTGAAAAAGTGGCGGGCGTTATCGACAAGGTTTCCGAAAAGCTCCGCAATTTGACGCCGGAGCAGACAGAAACGATTATGAAAATCCTTGGCATCGTGGCGGCTATCGCGCCGCTTCTCACCGTTGGCGGAAAGGTTATTTCCGGCATCGGCAAGATTATGACGCTCGCGCCGAAGCTGATTACAATTGTCTCTGCGATAAATCCCGTAACGCTGGCCGTCGTGGCCGGGATTGCGGCGGTTATTGCGATCGGCGTAGCGCTGTATAAAAATTGGGACACGATTAAAGAGAAGGCCGCCGAAGTATGGCAGAACATAAAAACAGGCTGGGAGAACGCGAAAACGTCCGTCGTCAGCACCGTAACCGCTTTGAAGGACGGCGTCGTCAATACGTGGGAAAACATGAAATCTCGCGTCGAAAGCATTATCGACACCGTTCGCGGGAAAATTGACGGTTTCAAGCAAAAATTTGAAGAGCTGAAATCGACCGTAACGGGCGCGATCGACAGGATAAAAGAAAAGTTTAACTTTTCTTGGAGCTTGCCGCATATCAAACTACCGCATTTCCACGTAACGCCGGGAAAATCGCCGTATGGCCTCGGCGGGCGCGGCTATCTGCCGAGCATTTCCGTAGATTGGTACAAAAAAGCCTATACAGACCCGGTTATGTTTACATCTCCGACCGTCCTACAGACGCCGCAAGGCTATAAAGGCTTCGGCGACGGAAACGGCGCGGAGATCGTTATGGGCTTGAACAAGCTCCGGCAGCTTGTCGGCACGTCCGGCGACGTCGTTATCAACGTTTATTCGACGCCTGGGCAGAACGTTGACGAACTGGCCGACAAGATCCAGCAACGCTTCGTTGCGCTACAAAAACAGCGGGAGGCGGCTTATGCGTAATTATTTCGTTCTCGACGGCGTGGACAGCCGCGACTTCGGCGTTTACATCAGCGGGCAGGGGACGTTTTCGGCTCCGGCCCGCTCTTATGACATGATATCTATACCGGGACGGAGCGGCGATCTGTACAAGGATAACAACCGCCTCGAAAACGGCGTTTTCACGTACCCGGCTTTTATCTGCCGCAACTTCAAAAGCAATATCGAAAGCCTCCGCGCGTTTCTGCTGTCGCTTCGCGGCTACAAGGTTTTAACGGACAGCTACGACACAGAAAAGTTTCGGCAAGTGGTTTTTGAAGGGGATTTCGACCCGGACGTTACAGCGAAGAACGACGCGGCGAGCTTCGATATTTCCTTCAACGCAAAACCGCAGCGCTTTCTTAACTCTGGCCAGCAAACGACCACGTTAACGGCGAACGGCACGATAACGAATCCGACGCGCTACGACGCCCAGCCTCTTCTTCGCGTTTACGGAACGGGTACGTTTTACGTCGGTTCCGTCGCCGTCACGATCGACGCCGCGAATACGTACACGGATATTGATTGCGAAATGATGGACGCTTTCAAGGGCACAGAAAACCGCAACGCTTTCGTTTCCGTTTCCGGCTATAAATTTCCCGTTTTAGCGCCGGGGGAAAACGGAATCACGCTCGGCGCGGGGATTACGCAGATTATTGTAACGCCGCGTTTCTGGACGGTTTAAGGGGGCTTTCAGATGATACCGATTTTATATCGCGCAGACGAAACCGCCTTCACGTCTAACGGCCTCGGACGGCTTATAGATTGCGTTTCTTGCGAAGTGACGGAAGAGCGCAACGGCATTTACGAGTGCGCTTTTCAGTATCCGTTGACCGGGCGTTTCTATCAAGAAATGCACGATAACGGCGGTATCGTGGGCGTTATCCACGACGACGCCCACGATATCCAGCCGTTTGAAATCTACAAATTTTCGGCCCCTATTGACGGCATAGTGACGTTTTACGCGCATCATATCTCTTACAGGTTATCGAATGTCATTGTAAAACCGTTCACGGCGGCGACGTGCGCGGAGGCTTTGGTAAAGCTGAAGAGCGAGAGCGCGACACCGAACCCGTTTACATTTTGGACGGACAAGGGAACGAGCGGGACCTTTACCGTTAAAACGCTTTCGGCCTTGCGTGCGCTTCTCGGCGGACAGCAAGGCTCCATATTGGACGTTTACGGCAAGGGCGACTATAAATTCGACAAGTGGGAAGTACGGCTTTACAGCAATCGCGGAACTGATACGGGCGTAACGATCCGTTACGGGAAGAACCTCGCAAATATCGAGCATGAGCGCGACGAAAGCGGGACTTTCTCCGCCGTCGCGCCGTACTGGATGAAAGAGGACGTCGTCGTAACGCTGCCGGAGATCTATGTCGTCTCGCCGACCGTGGCCGCCGAAGTTTTCCCGTGGACGATCCAAACGGGCGAAATCATGCAAGACGGACGCGGAAACGATATCGACTTCAACGTTCCGAATATCGTTGTTTCGCCGCTCGACCTTTCCGGCAGCTTTGAGGAAGAACCGACCGCCGACCAGCTCCGCGAGGCGGCGCTTGCCTATATGGCAAATAATGAGCCTTGGCTCCCGGACGAAAACGTAAAAGTTGACTTTGTCGCGCTTTGGCAAACGCCGGAATACGAAAACGTCGCAGCTCTTCAGCGCGTCAGCCTTTGCGACACGGTATCCGTGTTTTACCCGGAACTCGGCGTTATACAGGACAAACAGAAGGTTATACGCGTCGTTTATGACGTGCTGGCCGAACGGTATTCGTCTATCGAGCTTGGACGCTTGCGGACGACGCTCGCCGAAGCGATCGCGCAGCCGATACAAGAGGACTTGGCGAAAGAAATCGCCGAAAAGCCTTCACAAAGCGACCTCGAAGCCGCGATAGATTACGCTACGCGGCTGATAACTGGCGGGCTCGGCGGCTATGTTGTTATGACGCCGGACGCGAACGGATACCCGCAAGAAATTCTCATCATGGACACGCCGGACATAAATACAGCCGTTAACGTCTGGCGCTGGAATCGAAACGGCCTCGGACACTCTCACAACGGATATAACGGCCCGTTCTCCGACGTTGCTATTACGCAAGACGGCAAAATAAACGCGAACCTCATCACGACGGGCGCTTTGAACGCGAACCTTATCACAACCGGGACAATGCTCGCAAACCGGATTCTCGGCGGCACGCTGACGCTCGGCGGCAACGGCAACGGAAACGGCGTGCTACAAGTGCTTGACGCAAACGGGAACGTTATAGGGACGTGGAATAATTCCGGCGTAGACCTCAAAAAAGGCGTCATTTTCGGCCCGTCATTGTATACGCGGGCGTTTGTCTACTCTGGGACGCAGCGCGTAAAATCCGTTTATGTCGCTTTGCATGACGGAATATCGGAATACATGGAAGGCGGTACGAGCGACAGCGAACAACCTTCAGCCGCTACGCAGCTCGGCTATATTACTGCGGGAAAAGCAGATGGCGCTCCGCAGTATCAAGCAGAAAGCAACGGCTTGAAATTTGTCGCGGTGAACTCTCAAAGAGCGCAATCGTCAAGCCTTTGCAAAACGTCCTTCCAATGGTTTTTGCCCGTTGACGACGAAGGGACGTTGCGACGTCCAATGACGCTTTTACACGACACCACCACAGACACGGAAAGAGAAGGATTTCAGCTCGCGCTAAACGGCTGCATTTTGCTTGAAGGTAAAGGGCTTAAAAACAGCGGTATTCTTTGGTTTCAAGAGCAAAACGGCGCGAGCTGGGACACAAGCGCGTATCCGTTGCTCGGCGTAAATCCAAACTTCTGCGGGATATTTGGACGCTACGGCGGCACATACGGCGCTTGCGACGGAACGAGGCTCGTCGGAAACGTCGATATCTTGGCAAGCACAACGTCGTACACGTCCGCAAAGGGTAACTTGACCGTTGCGGGGACGCTTACCGTATCCGGGACAAAATCCCGCGTCGTAGACGCTGACCAGTACGGCGAGCGCCTCCTTTACTGCTACGAAACGCCTTCTCCGCTATTCGGCGACGTTGGCGAGGGACAGATAGCGGAGGATGGCGCGTGCTATGTTTTCCTCGACCCTGTTTTAGCTCAAGCTATCACGACAGACCGCTATCAAGTGTTTCTCCAAAAATACGGCGAGGGCGACGCTTACATTTCCGAACGCAAGCCGGGATATTTCGTCGTAAAGGGAACGCCGGGGCTTTCCTTTGGCTGGGAGCTGAAGGCGAAACAGGCCGACTTCGACCAAAAGCGACTTGATAAAACGGACAGCTTCGAGCTTGAGCCGCAAGTAGACTATGGCGCGGAGGCCGCGTCTTATATTAACGAACTTAAGGAAGGAAGGTTATCTGCATGAAGGTAGTAACAAGCGCAACCGTTTTTTCCGACGCTGTCGGTTATCGTCTTTCTATGACGTATTCCGAGATCGACGAGGAAACCGGGAAAATCGTATCCGATAACAAGCGCATCGACCGCGTTATCACCGACAAGACGGCAAAATCTCACGCGCGTGCTGTCCTCGAATACGCGCAGGATTTCGTTGACGGATTGGAGGGATAATCTATGATTATCGACCAACTGCCGGGAATCTCTGCCGTACAAGAAACGGACGAAATACCCGTCGAGCGTGGAACAATGACCTATAAAACGACGCTCCATGAGATAAAGGAGTTAATCGCCCCAATAGAAACAGTATATGCAACGCTTACGTGCGAATCCGTCTCAACCGATTCCGGCACACGCAACTCTTGGCCTATTGGGAGCAATCTGCAGCCAGTCGGAGGAAATCTTACGCTCACAGTACGCAACGCCACGACAGGGGCTATCCATGTCATTTGGTATTATTCGACCGACAGGACGTTTGAAGTGGCGGCTACCCTCATAGGAAATGCCCCGAACGTCGGAGACGTTATCTTCGTCCAGTATCAAGCATGATGAAAGGTATAGATATTTCATCATGGCAAGCGGGGCTTGATATTTCCGCCGCGAAAGAAAACGGCGTAGATTTCGCTATTCTGAAAATCAGCGAGGGGCAGACGTGGAACGATCCGACGTTTGCCGACTTCTACGCCGCCGCGTGCGTTCCCGTGGGCGCGTATGTTTTCAGCTATGCGACCACGCCGGAAAACGCCGCAAAGGAAGCAGAACACGCGCTCGCAATCCTCGCAGGGCGTCCGCTGCCGCTCGGCCTTTATATGGATATCGAGGCAAAGGAGCAGCTCGGCGCGACGCCGGAGCAGCTTACCGCGTGCGCGAAGGCGTTTTGTGATACCGTCCGCCGCGCCGGATATCTGCCCGGTATTTACGGCTCGGAGCTTGGCGCGTGGGCGCTGATATGGCGCGAAAGCGTAGGCTCCGACGTTATGGCGTGGGTAGCGAACTGGAGCCGCAAGCCTGCTATTGCGTGCGACTTTTGGCAGACTTCCGAAAAAGGCGCTTTCCCCGGCTACAACGGAGCCGTAGACACGAACGAAGCCGTTTCAGACCGAGCGAAAGCGCTTGTATTGGGATATACGCCAGCGCGAGAGGAACAGGAAGAAACGGGCGACTTCTCTTTGACTATTCCCGCGCTTAAATTCGGCGACGTGGGCGACGCTGTCAAGGCTTTGCAGGGCGAGCTTATCGCGGCGGGGTATCGTTGCGGCGGAAAGATTGTCAACGGAGCGGAAAAGGCCGACGGCATCTTCGGCAACGTCACGCGGGAAAGCGTGGCGACGTTCCAGCGCAAGCACAACCTCGTCGACACAGGCACGGCGGACAAGCTGACCCGCGCGGCCTTGCTTGGGGTGGAGTAATGTTTACACAGAACTACGTTATAATCCCGGCGCTTCGTATCTGTATCCGCCTATACGACACACACGGAAACGCGCAAGAAATCGTCGACAAGAAAAACGCCGCCGCGTTTATCCGCTGGCGTGACGAATACGCGATAGCAGACCACAGCGGGCAGGACGGCTTCGAAAGGCTCGCCCACGCAAAGCCGGGGAAAACGATCGCTTTCGTTAAAGGCGTCAAGTACATTTGCACCGACAAGCAAATCGGACATATCACCGACGGCAAAATCTACGACAGCAAGGACGGCCCCGTCAGATCCGGCGGGATCTGTATGTATACTTGCATAGGCGAAACCGTGCCGGGGACTATGGCCGTTTGGCTGACCTATTGGCGAAAGAAATAAAAACATGGGGGAAAATGAAAATGGAAACACCAGAAAAAGCGCTCGAAATCAAGGGAGCCGTTACGGCTATACTTGCGTTTTTAACGGCCTTGTGGGGCTGGCTCGGCTGGGCCGTCCTTATTTGGCTCGCTTGTCTCCTGTTGGACTATATCTCCGGCACGGCGGCAGCGCGAAAAGCCGGGGAATGGTCAAGCACAATCGCACGCGACGGCCTTTGGCACAAGCTCGGCGAGATTTTTGCCGTGCTCGTCGCCGCGCTCGCTGATATTGCATTATCTGTTGTCATGGAAAGCGCACCGCTCAAGCTGCCGTTTGAAATCGGCGCTCTTGTAACGCCCGTCGTCCTCTTGTGGTACATTATTACAGAACTCGGCTCCATCCTCGAGAACGCGGGCAAGATGGGCGCTCCCTTGCCGGAATGGTTAAAGAAAATGCTTAAGATGTATAAGGACACGCTCGACGCAGCGCAGGGCGGCGAGGAAGAATAAAAGCGGGGCTTCGGCCCTGCTTTTTTATTGCCTTTTTCCCGGTTTTGCGTTAGTATTTCCGTTAGTAAAATGTTGTGGTTTACCCGCTCACAAATAGGTATTAACCGCTCATATTTTGGTACTAACGACCAACTAACGCCGACAAAAGACGAAACAAATAGCCGCAGAAAGTGACGAAAAGCGAAGAAAAAAGCGGCAAAACCGAACGTTTTACCGCTTAAAATATTGGAGCGGATGATGGGAGTCGAACCTATACCGCCGACCGCATACCGATTGAAAACACTACACTTTTTCACTCGTTAGTAATTTCATTAGTACGGTTTTCCGTGTTATGGGTTTTCTGTTGGGTATAAAACGCCTCCATTTTCTTTATATCCTCGCTGAAATCGAGCGCGGAAAGATGCGTGTAAACGTCGTGGACGGTTTTGTTATTGCTCCATCCACCTTCGCGCATTGTCGACGCTTCAGACCAGCCGAGATGATAGGCAAGCGACGCGAACGAATGACGCAAGCCGTGGACGCCTACCTCCGGCAACCCTGCGGCGGCACAGACGCGATTTATTTGCTTGTATGATGTGTTGGGACGGGTAGACACTAAAACGCCCGTTTTCCCCCTTAAAATCGCTTTCAGACGCGGTATTACGATATGCACCGTCCGCGTGCTGGAGGCGTTTTTGTTTGTCTCCTTTGAAACGAAGTTTCCGTTTTCGTCATAGACGGACGCGCCGCGAACGAAAATCAAGCCTTTTTCGAGATCCACGTCGTCGGCGGTTAAGTGGAGCAATTCAGACCGCCGGAGCCCGTGCAGGGCGAGCAAAGCGGCGATTTCGCAATCTTGGCCTTCTACGGCCGCGAGAAAGGCCGTTATTTGCTCGTAGTCTAACCACGGGCGATTTACCCGCGCAATCTTCGGAAGCGCGACAACGGGCACGCTCGCGCCTTTGGCGGCTAAAGAAACGGTTATCAAGCGCCATGCGTTAGCTATCGTTTTAGCGCCTACGTCCTTACACTCGTCGTTTACGGCCTTTTGCCAGTTTACCGACGATATATCCTTTTCCATGATGCTTTGAAAGCGGTTTTTCCGATAGCTTTTATATGCCTTTATCGTGCTGGGCGAAAGAACGCGCGAATTATTTTTGATATACTCGTCTATTGCCGCGCCTACGGTTATCCGGGGCGCGGCTTTTTTCATTTCCAAAAGGCCGAGCTTTGCGGCGCGGGCTTTGGCGAAATACTCCTCTTCCGACGGCGCGGAAATGCTGACGCGCTGACCGCCGACCGTCATTTGTGCGAAATACGTTCCGCTCGGCAGCTTGCGCGGGGAAGGGACTTTGACAGTTTCACGATCCGCAATCAGCTTTTTCCCGCACCACGGGCAAAACGCGGCGTGCTCCGGCGCGCCTTGATGTTTGCATTTCACTTCCCGTTATTCAGTTTATCGAGCTGCCGAATGATAATCCAGTTTTGCTCCACAAGGGCGGACAGATAGGACATTTTCGCCACGTCTTGCGCGGAGCCGGAAAACACCGTGCCAAGCTCGATTAAATTGTTTCCGGCAAGGCTTAAAGCGATCTGCTTAACGCTTTCCGCGTCGCGCGGATCTGAAAGCTCTTCCAGACCGTAACGCTTTAACAGAGCTGCGACCTTCGCGGCCTTCTTCTCTTCCTTGCTTTCGCTGTTTCCGAACAATGCCATAATAAAACCTCCTTAAAATTTCGGCTTCCGCCGTTATTCTCTCACAAGCCCCAACTTTCTATGAATGACGACGCCGTAACCGACGGCGGTATCGTTCCCGGACGCCCACAAATCGACGTCGAGGGCTTTTCTCGCGCGGTTTATCGAACGAAGGTAAATATTGCCGTACGGATCTTCAATGTACTGTTTGACCAGCATAAAGCCGTTTACGTTAATAACGGCAAGCTCGCCCGTTTGCGGGCGTTTTCTTTTACAAAGCACGATCTCCCCGTCGTGCAGCTCCGGCTCCATGCTATCGCCGCTGATTTTAACGGCGAATTGCGCGGGGCTTTTTGCGTCGACCTCGTACTCGTCGAGCGGCTCACCGTCGACAGGCTCACCGGGGCCAGCCGCAGCGGCAAACAGGGGAATTATTTTCGTTTCAACGGGCGCGGGCTTTTCAAGCTCGACCGCTACGATCGCCTCGACCAACTTTCGCCCGTGCGCGTCCAGGCGGGCAATATCCGCCGCGAGGCCGTCGACAGGGGCGGCGGGAGTATTTTCCCCTAAAAGATACTCGACAGATACGCCGAGGGCGCGCGCAACGTTAAACGCTTTCGTTACGCTTGGGACGCTTTCACGCCATTTCTTTATAGTGCCGTTTGACAGCTCGGCGCGGCGCTCAAGCTCGGCGACATTGATATTTTGCTCCTTGCAAAGCCGAATTATCGTGTTATACATAGCTGTCACCAAAATAAAATAGAGAATTTACCCTTTTGTAATTGACAAAGGGTAAATTTACCCTTATACTATGAATCGTGGAGGGCATAGCAAAGCGAAGCCCCCGGCGGCGGCTTTTGAAAATGTGTTTACTTGTGGCCACAAAACAAGATTAGCATATTTTCTATTTGCTGTCAATGCCAAGGAAAGGAGGCAACGACTTGATAGTAGACAAAATTAAAGCGCTTTGCAAGGCGGAAGGAGTGACGATTAAAGCGGTAGAAGAGATTTGCAATCTCGGAAACGGAACGATTAAACGATGGGATAAATCTTCCCCGTCGGTTGACCGTATCGCAAGGGTAGCGCGGTTTTTCCGCGTAACGATCGACGAACTGATAAAGGAGGACTAAATGGCAAGGCAAACTTTTTTGACCGACGAGATGGTAGACGAGGAAATCCAGCGCTTGAACGCGTCGAGCTATGTCAAGCTCGCAAGGGCGGAGCACCGCATGAAATACCGCAAGCGGCAGTATCTTTACACGCTCCGGCAGCTTGACAAGCGCGGGCGGGAACTGGAAAAGGCCGGATACACGCTTGAAAACATCGAGGCGCTCGCCTACGAGGTAGAAGATGCCGAAAACGAGGATTGAGAAATACGCCGAAGCGCCGATAGATTGGCTATGGGCGGCGATTCTTTACCGTATCGCGGTAACGAAAACGAAGCGGGACGCGCTCGCAAAGGCGGCAAATATCAGCTATGACTATATGCGCGTTTTACTTACCCGCTCGCCGTGGGAATGGCCGGACGATGTACGCGAGGCCGTATGCAAGTATCTCAAAATCCGACCCGTGCGCGGCGTTTACGGCCAGCCGGAAGAATAAAAAAGCCGCTCCCCGTCTGCAACACGGGAAAGCGGCGAAGGAAATACGCTAAAAGAAAGGATAACACAAAATGTCTAAATACGCAATAGCGGCGATCGCTTTTCTCCTCAACAACGAGGTTTTGAGCCTTATCGCCGTCGCAGTTATCGCGTATATGCTTATTTTCGACTTTTTCAAGAAAACGTATGAGGAGGCGACGAAATGACACAAGAACGCCTTGTTATGGATTGGTTACGCTTCCATAACGGCATTACGCAAGCCGAGGCGACGAAATATCTCGGCGTTACGCGCTTGCCCGCTATCATTTGGAAGCTCCGCCACAAGCACGGCTTTGAAATCCTCGACCGCACCGAAAGCACGAAAAACCGCTTCGGCGTGACCGTGTTTTTCAAGCGCTATTATCTGCCATGAACGACGCGCCGGAAATCAGACGCACCGAAGCGACAGGCTATCCGCGCCGCGTGAGCTGGCCGCGCTGTCCTGTTTGCGGGGAAGAGTGCGAGAAGATTTACAAAGACGCTTACGGGGCGGTTTTCGGCTGCGAGAATTGCGTCGAGCCCGTCGACGCGTGGGAATGGAGCGAAAGCGAAAGAACGGCAGGGCAATCTTTACCATTTTAAGGAGGAACAATGGACGGAAACATTTATCAGCGCATGGCCGCGATAACGGCCAAACTTCAGACCGTAGCGAAAAACCTTGACGTTCAGACGGGCGGCGGCAAATCCTATCGCGCCGTATCTGAACGCGACATTATCGACGCGGTAAAGCCGCTTGAAGCGGAATACGGCGTTTACAGCTATCCTATCGACCGCGAAACGGTAGCGTCGGAAATCCTCGAAAGCGAATCGACCTACGGCGACAAGACCACGAAAAAAACGACGTTTTATTCTCGCATCAAAACGTATTACCGTTTCGTCAACGTCGACGATCCGCGCGATTATATTGATACCGTCGTTTTTTCTGTCGGCCTCGATAGTCAAGACAAGGGCGACGGCAAGGCCATGACCTACGGCGATAAATACGCGCTTATGAAGGCTTACAAAATCAGCACGGGCGACGACCCGGACGCCGAAGCGAGCAAAGACACGTCGTACACGATCGCGGCGAAGCCTATCTCTATGACCTGCGCGGATTGCGGGCGGGATATCTCCGACCGGGTGCATGACTTTAGCTTGCGAAAGTATGGGCGCCCGCTTTGCCGCGATTGTCAAGCCGAGGCGGATAAAGTGCCGTTCTGATGAAAGCGCAGATCGTGGACTTTTCCCTTTCGCTTAACCGCAAACAGCGGCTGACCGTGGAGCTTGACGGGGATTTCCGCAACGACTTCGACAAGCTCCACGACAAGCCCGTCGAGGTAACGATTAAACGTTACCGGGAAAAGCGAAGCCTTGACGCGAACGGCTATTTATGGGCGTTAATCGGCAAGATCGCGGATGCCCTGCGCGAAAGCAAAGACGAGATTTATTTCGATATGCTCAAAGCCTACGGGCAGGGCGGCGCGGTTTCCGTCGAGGAGAAATACGCCGAGGATTTCAAGCGCAGCTACAAATATCACGAAATACTCGGCGAATCGCAGCTCAACGGGAAAACGTTTGTTCATTTCCGTTTTTGGGTAGGCTCCAGCGAATACGACACGAAAGAAATGTCTATCTTGATTGACGGCGTCGTGAAAGAGGCGAAAAACCTTGATATCGAGACAATGACGCCGAACGAATTAAAATCTTTATTGGAGGCTGAAAATGTACGAAGAACTGTTTAACTGGCTCAACCGCCTTATCGACGACGGCGAAAGCGTGAACGGGCTCCGGCTCCGGCTGGATATGCTCGCAAAGTGCGCGCACGAACTGACGCGCTATGATTTCGAGAAAGTGCTCGAAGCCGTGACAAAGGAGGAAGCCGCAGATGCTTAATAAAGTAATTCTTATGGGGCGTTTGACGTCAGATCCGCGCCTCGCGCAGACAAACGGCGGTATCACCGTCGCGTCGTTCAATATCGCGTGCGACCGCGACCGGGGCGAGGAAACCGATTTCTTCCCCGTCGTAGCATGGCGCGGCGCGGCAGATTGGGCGGCTCAATGGCTGCACAAGGGAAAGCTCGTCGCGATCGAAGGACGCCTTGTAAATCATTCCTACACGGCGAAAGACGGGACAGAACGCCGCGAAACGGAAATCAGCGCCGAGCGCCTTTTCTTTACCGGCGACCGTCGAAACGATGGCTAAACGCTATTTTTGGCTGAAGCTCTACGACAATTTCTTTTCGTCGAAACGTATCAAAATCCTCCGGCATATGGCCGGAGGAGATACGTACACGATTATATATCTCAAAATGCAGTTAAAGGCCATAAAGACCGATGGAGTTTTGACGTATAGCGGTATTCTTTCAGACTTTGCCGAAGAGCTGGCCGTCGATATCGACGAAGAGCCGCAAAACGTCCGCGTCACGCTTGCGTATTTGCTTTCGTGCGGCCTTGCGGAAACGGACGACGAAAGATCGTATTTTCTCCCGTACGCCGTGGAAAACGTCGGCTCGGAAACGTCCGGCGCGCAGCGCGTCCGCGAATACCGAGCGCGAAAAGCGTTACACGGTAACGCCGACGTAACGCAAGCGAAACGTTTGTGTAACGGAGAGAAAGAGAAAAATTTAGAGCTATATTCAGAAGAAAGAAAAGAAAGAAGCGCAAGCGCGGAAAACGAGTTTTCAACAGGGTTTTCAACAAAGTTTTCAACAGAGAGCGAGCAGAACATAGAAAAGCTACGCGAAAACGCTCTTGAACGGTTAAGGGAATACCGGGAGAGAAGTTATGGTTAATCAATACGGAATTAAACTTGACCGTAACGGTTACGCGCCTTCGTTGTTCAAGAACAGGCCGGGGCGCTGTTTGTTATGTGAGCGCGTCGACCGTCCTCTTCAGCGGCACGAGGTTTTTCACGGGCCTTATAGGCAGAAGGCGAAAGCGCTCGGCTGTTGGGTGCTGATTTGCGACGAGTGCCACAGGCTCGCCCACAGTGACGGCGCAATCGACCGCAACTTGAAAAAGGCCATGCAAACAAAGCTCGTTGAAGTGTACGGCTGGACGACGGCACAATTCCGCGCAGCTTTCGGAAAGAACTATATAGGGGGCGACGAATGAACGAGGCGTTTAATCGTGATTGCGTCGAGGCTATGAAGGAATTTCCAGACGGCTTTTTCGATCTCGCCGTAGTTGATCCGCCGTATGGAGCCGGATTTACCGAGGGCGGCGGCTGTAAAGGATGGTTTTCAAAATACCATGAAAACGATTCACAATTTGTTCAAGTAGAGAGAGAGAGAGCGGAAGGCGTGGAACCGCTTCGGCCAGCGCTTCGATAAATACAAGACACTACACGTTCGGAGCGAGGGAGAAGGACTCGACCTATCAAGAGAAGAAACGACAGGCCGAGGAAAGCAGAAAAAAATCATTTCGTGGGACGTAGCGCCGGGACAGGATTATTTCGAGGAACTGTTTCGCGTTTCACGTAATCAGATCATATGGGGCGGGAATTATTTTCCTCTTCCGCCGACCCGCTGTTTTCTGATATGGCGTAAATTGACGATTTCCGAATCTTTCTCAATGGCTATGGCAGAATACGCTTGGACGAGCTTTAACAGCAACGCGAAAGTATTTGAATACGCGCCGCAAGATACGACGCGATTTCATCCGACACAAAAGCCCGTGGCGCTTTACCGCTGGATATTCAAGCATTACGCGAAGCCGGGGTTTAAGATACTCGACACGCATCTCGGCTCCGGCTCGTCGCGTATAGCTGCATACGACGCGGGGCTCGACTTTTGGGGATATGAGATCGACAAAGAATACTTTACCAAACAAGAAGCTCGGTTTCAAGCGCACACCGCGCAAATCAATTTGTTTTTAGAGGAGTGCTAAAAATGAACTATGCAATTATTTTCCTCGGCGCGTGCCTTGTGGTTACGCTTTGCATTATCCATATTTTGCGCGAGGAAAACGCTTCGTTGAAGCGGCAGCTCAAAGACAATCTTTCGTGGATTGACCCGGTTAACGTGGAGGCGTTTTTCGATGAAGAGCGATGAACTATTAGAACAGGCGCTCGTTTATGAGCGCGCCGTTTCCCGCGTCGAGCGGTATATCACGGCGGAAAACAAAGCCCTGCATATTGACAAGATCGCCGCGAAACCGGAAGGCCGCGACGTCGACCCGTCGTTTGCGCTTGCGATAACCGCGATAAACCGCGCGAAGATCGAGCTTGCAAAGAAATCCGCCGAGCTGTTAAGGCAAGCGGAAAAGGCGTCTAAAACGACGGAAGAGCCGTATCTCGAATTGCTTACCGCCGTCCAGGCGAAAGCGGCGAACGACTACCAGCTCGCGCTTTGCGGTTTTCTGCCGGAATATGAGATCCACAATATCGAAGCCTTCGCGTCAAGCGGCAAGCTCTTCCCGGAAATCCTTACGCAAATCAAAGCGGCGAAACCGAAGTTTGAAAAGCTATGCAAAGACCATTTCGAGGATATCGTCAAAGACACGGACGATATGCACAAGCGCGGCCGGGATATAGGCCCGTGGGCGAAATATCGTTGTCCGCTTTGCGGCGGCGGCCTTTACAAGTGGGGGCGGCTTTACTACGGTTTGCGTCAGATCCGCTGCACCGGGTGCGATTTCCGGGCAAACGAACGATGAACGCGCTTCAATGGCTCGGACGGGCGCGGGCGCTGTCGTGGGAGTGCGAGCAGATACGCGGCGACTATTGCCGGACGCGCGACAGGCTGGAAAACACGACGCCGAGTTATTCCGGCCAAAGCTCCGGCACGAAAGACCCGCACAAGCTCGACGCGCTCGCAGCCGTGGCCGTTGATTTGCAAGACCACGAAAGACGGCTCGCACAAGCGCGGGAAGAGATCGAGACCGCGTGCGAAAGATTGAAAAGCAAATTGGAAGCGCGCGTTTTGAAACTGTATTATCTGAAATATTTATCATGGGGCGGCGTCGCGCGGGAAATCCGTAGATCCGTACGGCAGACGATGAACATACGCGCCGACGCGCTGGCACATATCACGCCGATAATTGAGGAGGTTTTCAATGGCTGAAGTAAAAGATATACTAATTAAGCTCGAGCTTGCCGACGCTCAAATCGACAGGCTCAAGCGCGATCTGAAGGATTGCCGCAACGAGCTTTGCCTTTACTGCGGCAAGTACAAAGAGCGGCATCTCGGCGCGTGCGACGGGTGCAGATGGAAGGAGCGCGGAAATGGCTGAACACATCGAACGCGAGGCGGCAATAGCGGCGGCGTTTTCGGCAACTTCGCTTGGAAACTCTGCGTTTCGTGATGTGCACGATACGGTTAGCCGTTTGCGTTTAATCCCCGCCGCCGACGTGCAGGAAGTGGTTCTGTGCCGGGATTGCAAGTATTACAACGATGAAACGTGCGATAGGTGGTCTGACGGAACATATTTGAAGCCGAATGACTTTTGCTCTCGCGCGGCGCGGAGATGAAAGGAGAAGTATGATAACAGATAAAAAGGCAATTGAGAGCGCAAAAGTGATTGCTGAATTTTGCCAAGAGCAGCAGGGGTGCCAAAACTGCGTTTTTAGAAAGTTCGGCTCTGATCATTGGGATTGCCATATACAAGCCTTTGATCTTCGAGATGTTGCCGCAAATGCAGAGGCAAAGCGGAAGAACCGTGGATGGTTATGAGGGAGGTTTGACGATGGAACTTAAACCTTGCCCGTTCTGCGGGAGCGAAACCATCTATGAGACCTTCCGACAGGAGCATTGGTACGGGACGAAAGATCCAATTATCTTTTGTAATTCTTGCAAGGCTGAGTTTTCAGTTGAAGATGAAAGCCCGTTTTTAAATGCTGACGAAGATTACAAGTGGCGAAAGAAAAAGACATCCGAAGCATGGAACAGGAGGGCTGACCATGTATGAAGATCTGTTGCGCGATCTAAGAGACGCAGAAGCATACGGGGGCGAAGATGCCTACATGATAGGGCAAGCCGCCGATGCCATAGAGGTACTTTCCAAAATGGAAACAACCACTCCCCGCTGGATCAGCGTGAAGGAGCGGCTGCCGCGTGTAAAAGAAGACGGGTTTTCTGAGGACGTATATGTAACTGACGGAACAGACATAGAGAAAACGCAGTTAATGATGGCATATGACGGTATGACAGGGTGGGGATACACAGGGATTGGGAAAATCACGCATTGGTGCGAAAGAATCCCGCTGCCGGAGCCGCCGAAGGAGGAGACATGAGCAAGCCCAAAATAAAAGTGTGTTGGATTTCGGCGGGTGTTTCATCATTCGTAGCTGGGTATCTCGCAAGGGAAACGATAGACGAGTTTATCTATGTCGACATAGCAGACCAACACCCCGACAGTTTGAGGTTTATCAAGGATTGCGAAAAGGTACTTGGAAAGCCGATACAAATTCTTAAATCAGAAGAATACAGAAGTGTTGAAGATTGCATAAGAGCCTACGGTCATGTCGGAAATCTGAAAACAGGTTTTTATCCTTGCACAAATTGGCTAAAGAAGAGAGTCCGCAAAAAATGGGAATGGGAACATCAAGAGTATGACATCACCTATGTTTGGGGGATGGACTTGAACGAGCGGCACAGAGCCGACAAATTGATAGAGACCATGACGGACTACAACCACGAGTTTCCTCTAATTGACCGTCAGCTATCAAAAGCAGACGCGCACGGAATATGTGCAAGTCTTGGAATTAAACGGCCAATTATGTACGACTTGGGATACAACAATAACAATTGTATCGGCTGCGTCAAAGGCAAAAAAGGATATTGGAACAAAATAAGAGTTGATTTTCCAGAAGTGTTCGCGGCAAGAGCAAAAATGGAAAGGCAAATTGGCAACACGATAATGAAAGACGATAAGGGGGCGATTTTCCTTGATGAGCTTGATCCGAACTCGGGGAGAATGAGCGACGAAATTATGGATGATTGTTCAATATTTTGCCAATTGGCGTTGGGGGAGTGACGCGGTGAATTGTAGATTTTACAAAGATGGACTTTGCTTGAAGTTTGGATGTGAGTGTGTTTTGCTTTATGATTTTATTGCTGGCTGCGCGGACATAGAACCGCCAAGGGGGGGATAAACATGGCCGATTTTTGCCCGATGCTTACAAAATGCGGGTGGTGCAATCCTTACTGTTCAGAGCGAATAAAGATGATAAGCCTTGAAAAATGCAAAAGCAATGGCGGAACAGTGGGGCGGTTTAGCTTGACAATCCCCGCGCCGCATGGGAGGCTGATTGATGCGGATGCGCTGATGGGTGAGTTTGAGAGAGCGCAGAGGACAATGCAACAGCATGGGCGGGAGTATTCTTGCTCGTTCCTGTCAAGCTCTCAAGAACTGTCTACGGAATGGTACTGTGTTGAGGACATTCTTGAGAACGCTCCCACCATCATCCCGGCGGAGGAGGTGGTGAAAGAGTGATTGATAAAATCGTGTATGCAAATGATGGCGTTCATCAATGTTGGACTTGCCAAAATTGCATAGGGAGATCGGAGTACACTTGCTTAATAAAGGACAGGAGAGGGTTTGACCATGATATGGTCGTAATTTTACCGGAGTGCAAAGTCGCAGATAGGTATATGACCATAGTTTATGAAACTCCGTGTTCAAAGTATGTTCCGTTTTTTGCGCCTGCCAAAGCCCCCACCATCATCCCGGCTGACCCGGCGGAGGAGGACAAGCATGGCTGAAAAACGGTTTTTGACTGAGGAAGAAGCTGCTTCTATCCTTCCAGACGGCGACGAGATCCACACGCAGATTCAAAACGGGATGATGTTTATTGGCTCAGACTGGAGCCGCGAGGACATCATCGACAAAATTAAAAAGAGCGAGATAAGGGAACTTACTGGTCCTGTGGCGCGAGGCATGGGTCACGGCCTCGTCCTATATGACAAAAGCGCAAAATACCAAAGCGATCTGCTTTTTGTCGAAACGGACAAATACCGTCTTGATGCTTTTGACCCGGCAGAGGAGGGCGAGACATGAAGCGGTTAATCGCCGCTCTTAACGACGGATTAACGGCGAACATCGCCGCCGACAAGATCGAGACGCAAGATAATTTCTTCATAGCGAAAGACGATAAAGGGGAAATCGTCGCGGCCTTTGATTATTCCGCCGTCGTATGTATTTATCTGTCAGAACAGAAGCAATAGCAAATCCGCGCGCCGATATAGACTTCACTATTGACAAGTGGTACAATATAGCATGAAAAAATAGCGTTACCGAAAACGGGTAGCGCTATTTTTCATTTAAGGGAAAGCGAAGGTTTCCGTCCTCCTTCCTTTGCATGGGCGCAGCTCGAAAGAGCGGGACAAGATGGCGAGGCGGGGCGCTGTCACTTATGAAAGAATACGCGAGTTATTTTTATTCAAGTAAAGCGTGGAAGGAAACGCGCAAGGCTTACACGAAATACAAGGGCGGGCTTTGCGAGATATGTTTATCTAAAGGCATATACAAAGCGGGAGCAATCGTCCATCACAAGATACACCTAACGCCGGACAACATAAACGATCCGGCTATTACGTTATCGTTTGACAATCTCCAGTTAGTATGCAGGGATTGCCACGCGATGATACACGACCGAAAGCAAAGACGTTACAGATTCGACGACATGGGACGATTGATAACGTAAATAATAAAGCGTTTTCATCCTACGACGAAAGATTTTCACTCCCCCTTGGGTAAAATCTTCTATTGCCTTAAGGGCAC
>JAEIGA010002935.1_pt1 | contig 26873 bp, 19 predicted proteins | sample 9270691 | NCBI WGS metagenome assembly JAEIGA01 (sample SAMN17057246, study PRJNA624740) | gut metagenome | biome: biome; isolation source: fecal sample | host: Bos grunniens | place: China: Xizang | collected 2019 | reverse complement strand
GGACAATACCCACAACCATCAAGCCGCCAAAAGCGAGCAGGATAACAATAACCATCCAGTTATTGAGATTATCGCCCTTGACTCTCGACCACATAGCCAGCAGAGCCTCGGTGCGCGTACCGCTATCGTGCATCATGGCGCAACGCTCGATAACCGAGCGGTCGGGGTACATAACGGGGTTGATAACCACGCTGTCGGCATCCTCGCCAAAGAAGTAGGTCAGATCCTGCGCCTGCTCCAGACCATCCTCCTGAGCCCACTCGGACATATACTCCATAACCTCGGGAGTACCGATTACGCTCACGTAGCCAATCTCCTCCATATTGCGGATGGCATTCTCGGGCTTGCACATAAAGTTGATGAAGTATGAGGCCGCCTTGGTGTTCTTGGCGTACTTGGGGATAACCCAGCCGTCGAACCACACGATACTACCCTCCTCGGGTACGGTGTAATCCAGCTCAACATCTACGGCTGCAGCCTCCTCGATAGCCCACGCAGCATCACCGCTCCATGAGAGGTTGAGCCAGGCCTTCTCCTTGGTCATAATCTCCTTGCCGAAGTCAGCCTCCCAGCCCGCAACATAGGGCTTCGCCTTCTTAAGAAGAGCCTCCACCGTGGCGATAGACTCGTCCGATGAGTCGTGCATCAGATCTTGCATCGTAATCTCGCCCGCACGCAGACGATCCTGGTTGGCGTAGATAAGCAGGGGGCTATACACATCGCGGAAAGCATCCTTGATGAGGAGTTTCTTGTCGAACTTCTTGTTCCACAATGCGCTCCACGTGCTAACCTCCTCTTCGGTGACATACCTGGTGTTATAGAGGAAGCCCGTAGTGCCCCACATATAACCCACGGCGTAGTCGTTGGGGTTTTTGCCACTGCCGTCGATCTGGCTGAATACATTCTGTATATATGGAGCTACATTGCCCAGGTAGTTGGGTGTAGAGCCGAAATCCTTATTGATGGGCAGCAGCAGGTCGTTCTTGAGCATACGCTCGATGATATACTCCGAGGGGCATGCTACGTCGAAATCCTCCTTGCCACGCTCAATCTTGGCAAGCATAATCTCGTTGATGTCGAAGAGCTGATAGACAACCTCGACCTCCTCGCCCGTCTGCTCGTAGTACCACTCCTCAAACTCCGAGAGGAGCGTTTCGTCGATGTAGTCGGCCCAGTTATATACCTTGAGGATCTTTTGGCGGGCATTATCCCTCGAACAGCCTGCGCCGAGGAACAGGGCTGCTGCTAATACTATATAAATCAGTCGTTTCATCGTGTGGCCTCCTTTCTCTTTGCTGCTCGCTGTGAGCGAACGTTAATGACGATGAGAAGTATCAATACCGTCACAAAGATGATGGTTGACAAGGGTCGCAACTCGGGTGTAAGACCACCCTTGCGGGCATCGGCGTAGATGTATGTAGAGAGAGTCTCCAGACCCTCGGTGCCGATAGTGAAGATCGTAACGGCAAAGTCGTCGATCGAGAGCGTAAAGGCAAGGATGAAGCCTGAGATCATGCCGGGCTTAATCTCCGGAATGATAACCTTACGCAGTGCCTGCCATGGCGTAGCGCCCAGATCCAGTGCCGCCTCGTAGATATTGGGGTTCATCTGCTGCAGACGCGGCATTACACACAGTACGACGTATGGCGTACAGAAGGTGATGTGGGCAAGTATTACGGTGGCGTATCCCTGTGTGATGCCAAGACTCACGAAAAGCAGGAAGAGTGAGATACCCGTGATAATGTCGGGGTTTAGCATCGGGATGTTGTTCAGCGTGTTGATCACAGCCTTCTTGCGACCATAGAGGTTGTGGATACCCACGGCAGCGATACTACCCAGGATAGTAGAGAATGCTGCCGCCACGATGGCAATGATGAGCGTATTTTCGATTGCGCTCAGCAATGAGTGATGCACACCGCCCGAGAAGAGCGATGTATATAGTTTTGTAGAAAAACCGGTCCAGTTACCCAGCACCTTGGCTTCGGTGAAGGAGAAGATGGCAATGATAAGAATGGGGGCATAGAGCATTGCCAGCAGGAACCACAGGTAGGCTTGTGCAAAAAACTTCTTCATTAGATGATTCCTTCGTTAGAGGCACGATCCTCGTCGCTGTCGCTGAACAGGTCGGTCGCAAAAATGATGACCAACATGATCAGGGACAAGGCTGCGCCATAGTTCCACATTCCGTTATTGATATTCTCCTGAATGGTTGTTCCGAACAACTTGATGTTGTTCATGGTGAGCAACTCCGAGATGGCAAAGGTTGAGATTGTAGGCATAAATACCATCATCACGCCACTCATTACGCCGGGCATTGACAGAGGTACCACCACCTTGCGGAAGACAGTCATGGGACTTGCTCCGAGGTCCTGTGCTGCCTCAATGTAGCTGTGATCCATCTTTTGCATGACGTTGTAGATGGGATAGATCATAAAAGGCAGGAAGTTATAGACCATACCGAAGATCAGCGCACCCTCGCCCAGCGGCAGTCGCAGGAAGTCGAACAGTGCGACGGTAGCCAGCGTGCGGACCAGAATGTTGATCCACATGGGCAGAATGAAGAGTACGACCATAACCTTCGAGCGACACAACTCCGCGTTGCTCAGGATGTATGCCGCAGGATAACCCAGCAGGATACACAGCACCGTGGTGACGATGGCTATGCCGATTGAGTAGACAAACGTATTGGCCGCCTCGGGGCTCGAAATAAACTTGGAGAAGTTTGCGAGCGTAAAGTTTCCGTCAGCATCCTGAAATGCATAGAGGAAGATAAGCAAGAGCGGCAAGACCACAAAGAGCAGAAGGAATATAGCGTAAGGTATACTCCATGTGCTGCGCTTGAGAAAGAATCTAAGTAACTGTTTCATCGCAAGTTGCTTAATGTATTTATACTCGCTTGATGCGTATGTCGTCGGGCATGATCTTTACACCCACGATGTCGCGGTCGTCCCACACGTCGTGCGTATCTACGTAGATGTTTTCGCCATCGAAGGTGCGAACGGTGAGGTGATAGTGGTCGCCCTTGTAGAGGATAAAGCGTACGTCGCCAACCAGCATGCCGTCCTCCTTGTTGTCCATAAGTTCGATGCGGTCGAAATTAACCTCTACCTCCACCTTCTCACCACCAGTGATGCCAGCCTGCTCGTTGCATACGAACTGCGTAGAGAGGAACTCAACGTGTGTGGAGTCTATCATCGTAGCCTCGAAGGTGTTGCATGTGCGCTCCTTCTGCATTACGTGAATGTCGGACGGCTTGATAATCATGCTCACCTGCTGCCCTACATCGAAGGCGTTATAGTCCTGAATCATAATCTCGTAGCCATCGGGCGTGGTGACTGTCATCTCGTAGTGTACACCCTTGAATATGCACGACTGCACGGTGCCCTCCAGCATTCCAGAGTCGGTCTTGGCCATGATGTACACATCCTCGGGGCGGATAACAACATCGACAGGTGCATTCTCGCCGAAGCCCGCATCGACGCACTCCCACTCGCGACCCATAAAACGTACAACTTTGTCCTCGACCATGGTGCCATTGAGGATGTTGCTCTCGCCGATAAAGTCGGCTACGAATGAGTTTGCAGGCTCGTTGTATATGTCGGTAGGTGTGCCGATCTGCTGCACCTTACCCTCGCTCATAACGACGATGGTGTCGCTCAGCGTAAGGGCCTCCTCCTGATCGTGTGTGACATATACGAAGGTGATACCCAGAGTCTTGTGCATATCCTTGAGCTCCATCTGCATATCCTTGCGCATCTTCAGATCCAAAGCTGCCAACGGCTCATCGAGCAACAGCACCTGAGGACGGTTTACAATCGCGCGGGCGATGGCCACACGCTGCTGCTGACCTCCCGAGAGCGAGTTAACGTCGCGCCACTCGTAGTCGGTCATGCCTACCATCTTCAGCGCCTTGCGAACGCGCAACTCAATCTCATCATCCTTGACCTTCTTGAGCTTAAGACCAAAGGCAATGTTATCATAGACATTCAGATGCGGGAAGAGTGCATAACGCTGGAATACTGTATTTACCGGGCGCTCGTGTGGTGGTACGCTGGTAATATCCTTGCCGTCGATACGTATCTCACCCTCATCGGCGGTGCCGAAGCCTGCCAGAATACGCAGCAACGTGGTCTTTCCACAACCCGAAGGGCCGAGAATCGTGACAAACTCACCCTTCTTTACAAACAAACTAACATCATCCAAAACCTGCTTGTCGCCAAAACTTTTAGATATGTGGCTCAACTCGATGATGAAATTTGAATCTTTCATTTCCTTTAAATATTCGGTATTAATAAAATGTAAACCTATTGATTAGTTAACCTTGCGGGTAATATACCGTACGGCATTGACCAGGTCGAACTTCCATGTAAGACCAACGTTCAGTGCGTGACGCTTTGTGTAACTGTTTGATGTCCAGGCTGCGTGGAGTCGTATGCTCTTGTTCTCCTTTAAGGGGAAATACTCAACGCCTGCGCCGTAGAAAATATAATCCTCGCCCGGAACAATGTAGGCGGGAAGCACGGCTGTATTCTCCTCGTTGGCGGCAATCTGATCCTCTACGCTGAGGTATTCGCCCCAGATGTCGTAAGACAGTTCTGCGCCCATTCGCTCCCAGCCAAACTTGGCAAAGAGGCGTACCGACTCACCGAGATTAACCGAAGGCATAATGTTGAGCGTAATGTCGTCGAACATATTCTTGACCTTGTCGCCTCGCATGATGTAATCTACCATCAGCGAGAAGTCGCCTGCGTAGAACATATTGCCCAATGCCAGCATCTTGACAAATGAGCCCGGAGCGTACTCCAGCATGTTGAATGTCCAGATTGACTCATAGCTGTCCCACGCACCATACCAGCCCAGATTGTAGGCATACATATTCTCCTCGCGCGGAGCAAATGCAAAGGGCGAGTTGGTTACCTGGAAAGCAAATGAAGTGGTCTCCGACGGGTTGGTCCACATTGACTTTACGCCCCACTGGTAGCAGGCGAAAGAGTTGTAGAACATAGAGTTCATATCGAAGTAAGAGTCGATGTCGTAGGCGTCGTACTCGAAACTACCCACCATCAGAACATCCTTACCTGCAGTGAATGAGAAGCCACCAACCTCGTAGGTGAGGTTGAGCCAGTCGGTATTCTCGAAAACGGAAGGGTCCTCGCCGTGAGCCATATCCAGACGCTGACTGAGCGAGTATGAGAAGTGCTTGCCAATTTTACCGTCAATGCTGAGCCAAAAACCATCTCCGCCAAAGCCTGCGGAGTCACCGGAGACTATGCGGTCGTAACTAAAACGCGAATCCAATGAGATAGAGGGAATCCAATCCGCACCATCTGCACCAATACCATCCTCCCCGGATGAAGACCCATAGGCTGTCGCACTACTATTCACTTCCTGCGCCCAAACCGTAGAGCCAGCCATGATAAACATAGCCCCCAAAAAGGTTAATAGTCTCTTCATTAAGCAGTAAAATGTTAAATTACATAAGAGTATTGTTTTATTATTGCACTTTAAGTTTTTGCTTTGTTGTTAAAAAAAATGCGGTTATCAGGGATAGTATTGTCGCCTTACAACCACATTTCTGTACAAAAATAAGACAAAATATTGAATAAACAACCCTTTGTGCGAACTTTTTTGCTATTTTCTTGCACGTTTGGGATATGTCTAATGATTTTTGGTGGTAGCAGCGGTTGCTACAAAGATATGAGGTGGTGGTGAGGCTACGAAAAACTCTTTTTGATAAATAGGAATTTCTTGCTACGGGATGTGAAATAGTGGCGCGCTTATATTGATTTAATAGAAAAAATATTATAACTTTGCCTATTGGCATTTCGTGCGCGCGCCTAAGGTGCGTGTGCGACTACCCTAACCCGAATATTGACTGCCCAAGTTGCCGCGTGCAACGAAAAAATGTAAAGATGAAAGGAGCTTTAAAACTCATACCCATAGCGCTCTCTGCCCTGCTGTTGCTATGCGCCGGGGTCGATAGAGAGAATGTGCTGCCGATGTACACTTGCTCGATTGACCTGACGACGGATGGACGTGTAGTGCTGGCCAATAAGGGAACGCGCGAAGTTGTGATTCTGGCCAAGGATGGTCAGGTGGCGCAGCGCTGGGCCTTGGAGGAGCCTGCGACGGGTGTTGCGGTGGCTGGAGATAAGTTATTTGTTACGAGCTCTCACGCCAAGGGTTTTCTTTCGTGCATCAGCCTCTCGGATGGACAGGTTTTGTATCGCGCAGAGACAGCGATGGGAGCCTGCGCTCCCGTGGTGAGCCTCGATGGAGAGAAGGTCTATGTGATGAACCGCTATCGTGGTACGGTGAGCGAGGTGAAGGCCTCGACGGGTGAGGTGTTGCGCTCGGTGGCTGTGCTGCGTGAGCCGTGTGCGGCGGTCTTGTCGCCCGATGGTCGCTATCTGTATGTGAATAATCACTTCCCTGCACAGCGCGCTGATGTGGATTATGTGGCAGCCGATGTCTCGGTGATTGATTGCCAGTCGTTCGAGCGAGTGAAGGATATTAAGTTGAGCAACGGCAGTAACGCCCTGCGTGGTATTGCTTGTTCACCCGATGGCCGCTATGTATTTGTGTCGCACAACCTCGGTCGTTTTCAGGTGCCTACATCACAGTTGCAACAGGGTTGGATGAATACCAACGCCGTGAGTGTAATTGATACTTCTACGCAGAGCCTTGTAGGTTCCATATCGCTCGACGAGCCTGATCGTGGTGCTGGAGGAATCTGGGATGTGAAGTGTGACGGGCAGTGGCTTGTGACCTCGCAATCGGGTACGCACGATGTGAGCATTGTGGATTACAGGGCAATGATTGAGAAACTGAATGCCTACGCCGATAAGTCGAAGCTTGACTATGATCTATACTTCATGCGCGGTATTCGTGTGCGTCTGCCTATTGAGGGCAATGGTCCACGAGCTATGGCGATGCGTGATGGTAAGATATATCTGCCGACCTACTTCTCCGATACGCTCAATATAGTTGATGTGGCAGCGCAGAGGGTTGATGCGGTGGCGTATAATCCCGCCCGTGTGGAGTCTGCACGCGATAAGGGTGAGCGAGCCTTCAACGATGCTTCGCTCTGCTATCAGAACTGGCAGTCGTGCAATGGTTGCCACCCCGACGATGGCCGCACCGACGGCATGAACTGGGACTTGATGAACGACGGCATTGGCAATCCGAAGAACTGCAAGAGTATGTTGTTCAGCTTCCAGACACCAAAGAATATGATCTCCGGCATCCGTGACCATGCGGGTATTGCTGTCAGAGCGGGATATAAGTTTATTCAGTTCTGTGATGTGGATGAGCCGACGGCTACCAATGTCGATGAGTATATCCGTTCGCTGGAGCCTCTGCCCAGCCCCTATCTTGTTGATGGAGAGCTCTCGGAGAGGGCTTTGCAGGGTCGTAAGGTGTACGAAAAGTATGGTTGTGCCGAGTGTCACTCGGGTCCATACTATACCGATATGCAGATGCATCATATCGGCGAGGATGTGGAGTTTGAACAGGGATGGGATACCCCCACACTGCGCGAGGTGTGGCGTACGGCGCCCTATCTATTCGATGGTCGTGCTGCGACTATGGAGGAGGTCTTTACGGTGCATAAGCACGGTATCGAGGGTAAAATATCGCGTAAGGATGCTGAGGCATTGGCTGAATTTGTAAATTCGTTGTAAAAAGATAAATGATTAGAAAAGAGTATAATATTTACCGATCTGAGGCTGCCTCATTTGATGAGGCTTTGAGTGAATTGCTTGCAGCCATGGTCGGGGTAGAACGAGAGATTGTACGCATCGTATTGTTCGGTGCCCCCAAGGATAATGTAGAGTATGGCGAGCAGCGCACGCTCTTCGAGCAGCGTTGTCGGATGCATTTTGGCGAGCGTGTGCCAATGCTGAGTTATGTGGCTCAGGCGCCGCTGCGTTACAGTTTGGCTGCCGAGGTGACAACCATATCGCGTGAGGATGCACTGCAAATAGTTCGTCATGAGGATTACATAACCCTTGGCGATGAGATTCTTTCGGCCGGTATATATGCTCCGCTGGAGAAGAATGTGGCGCAGCAGGCTGAGCAGATTTTTGCCCGTGTGTCAGAGATTCTGTCCGCAGAGGGCGTTTCGACATCCGATATTGTGCGTCAGTGGAATTACATTGAGCGTATCACACATATGGCCGAGGAGGGTCAGCACTACCAGCTGTTCAACGATGCGCGTAGCCATTTCTATCAGGGTTGCCAGTGGCATAACGGCTACCCTGCCGCTACGGGTATCGGCACACAGGCTGGAGGTGTAACGGTGCTCTTCGATGCCGTGAGGAGTAGCGCTCTCCATTCGAAGGCTGTGGATAATCCGTTGCAGATCTCGGCGCACGCCTACTCGCAGCAGGTGCTCATCAACAATACACAGTCGCACAAGACCACACCCAAGTTCGAGCGTGCACGTTATATGAGTGGCGATGATGCGTCGGTCTATATTTCGGGTACGGCGGCCATACGTGGCGAGGAGAGTTGCAGCGAAGATGCTGTGGGTCAGACCCGCCTAACGATGGAGAATATAGACTACCTCATTAGTGAGGAGAATCTCATTAAGAGTGGCGTGGCGGAGCCCGAAAAGATGGCTTACGCATCGCTGCGCGCCTACTTAAAATATAGAGATGATTTGGAGCAGGTCGTGGAGTGGATGGATAGAAACTACCCTCAGGTTGATGTACTCTACCTGTGGGCAGATATATGTCGTGAGGAGTTGCTTATTGAGATTGAGGGTATAGCAAAACAGGTAAACTAACAACTTAAAACAATACTGCAATGAAACTGAGAATTATCATTCTGCTGGCACTCATCGGCGCCACTTCGGCGTGGGCTGATCCTACGCCCAGGCAGGTGGAGGCTATGCGCACTGAGGCCGAGATGACCTACTTCAGCGTGGAGTCGGTGCGTAAGGCATACAATGATTTCTGTAAAACGGCGGGCTACGACAAGGCTCGTTATGGCGCACTCGTTGCCGAGCTGGAGAAGGCTTGCGCACCAGGAAGCGGAGTGAGCGATGAGCGTAAGATTGCACTAAAGCGTGAGATATTGCTCTCTAACCCATTGCTGGACAATGCGAAGATCATCGTAGGTCGTTACCGTATTGGTGAGAAGGCTCGTGAGGTGATGGCACCTTCATTGGGTACGCAGAATAACAACTGGTCAAATCAGTCGTCGGCTGCTCGTAAGGGTTTTGATGCCGAGATTGCCGAGTTGTCAAATCTGCGTGGTGAGGTTGAGAGCCGCACGATCTATAAGCCCAAGCATAGCACAGCCGTAACGGATATGTTGCTGCACTGGGATGGTGAGCGCATCCTCTTTACTGCCGCTGACGAGAATGAGCGTTGGGGTGTATATGAGGTTAAGCGTGACGGTTCGAATATGCATAAGGTGATTAAGTCGGAGGAGCCCGATCTGGAGTTCTTCGATGGAGCGTATATGCCTTCGGGACGAATCATTGCGATGAGTAACATCGGCTATCAGGGTGTGCCCTGTGTGAATGGTAGCGACCCTGTGGGTAATATGATTGCTTATGAGCCCTCGACGGGTGAGATGCGCCGCATGACCTTCGATCAGGATGCCAACTGGCACCCCCGTGTGATGAATAATGGCCGACTGATGTATGTGCGCTGGGAGTACACCGATCTTACGCACTACTATTCGCGCTTTGTGATGCACGCCAACCCCGACGGCACGGAGACCAAGGCTCTGTATGGTAGCGGTGGCTGGTTCCCCAACTCAATCTTCGATGTGCAGCCCCTGCCGGGCGGAAACAATACCTTCGTGGGAATCATCTCGGGTCACCACGGAGTGGCTCGTTCGGGTCGTCTGATTCTGTTTGATCCTTCGATGGGTCGTAAGGAGACCAAAGGTATGATTCAGGAGATGCCCTTCTCGCAGCGCGAGATTGTGCCCATCATCAAGGATGAGCTGGTGGATGGCGTATGGCCTCAGTTTGTGAAGCCCTACCCCGTGAGTGATAAGTATTTCCTTGTGTCGGCTAAACTTACGCCCGAATCGCTGTGGGGTATCTATCTGGTCGATATCTATGACAATATGACTCTTTTGGCGGAGTTCGAGGGTGAGGGTCTTATCAACCCCATTATCGTAAACAAGCGCCCCACGCCTCCCATTATTCCCGATCGCATCAAGCCCCAGGAGAAGGAGGCAACGGTATTTATCCAGGATATTTATCAGGGCGAAGGTCTGCCCGGTGTGCCCGTTGGTACGGTTAAGAAGTTGCGTGTATTTGCATACGAATATACATACGTAAATTCAGAGTCGGATCATATCGCACAGGGTATCCAGAGCGGATGGGACATCAAGCGTAACCTTGGAGAGGTGGATGTTGAACCCGATGGCTCGGCAATGTTTAAGATTCCTGCCAATACGCCCGTATCGTTCCAGCCGCTGGACGAGGAGGGACGTGCCATCCAGTGGATGCGTAGCTGGGTGACAGGTATGCCCGGTGAGGTGCTCTCGTGTGTGGGATGCCACGAGGATCAGAACTCATTGCCCATGCCCAAGCGTGTGATGGCATCGACCAAGGCTCCCGCTGCGTTGCAGACTCCCGAGGGCGGTGTGCGTTCGTTTACATTCGATCTGGAGGTGCAGCCAATACTCGACCGCAACTGCATCGCGTGCCATAATGCTGATGGTGCAAAGCCCGACTTCAGAGGCATTAAGGTTGTGGAGAAGGATGATGATAAGGCTGGAAGTTACTCTACCCCGTCGCGCCGAGCCGAGTCGGGCCGATTGGATCTTACGCTGAGTTATCTGAATATTCACCCCTATGTTAACCGTCAGGGTCCCGAGGCTGATATATATGTTATGAAGCCATACGAGTACCACGCTTCGACTTCGGAGCTGGTGCGTATCCTGAAGGCTGGCCACCACGGCGTGGAGCTTACGGATAAGGAGTGGCGCACGCTCTATACGTGGATCGACTTCAATGCTCCGCACCACGGCCGTTTCGTATATAATAAGGTGTGGTATAGCCCCTACGATCAGTATGAGCGTCGCATCGAACTTGCCAACAAGTATGGTAATGGCGCAGGCGTTGAGTGGAAGCGCGAGTTGGAGGAGTATGAGCAGTGGCTTAAGGCTCATCCTCAGCCTGCAGCTGTACGCAAGGAGGTAAGGGAGCCTAACTATAAGGATGTGAAGAGCAAGCGATTCCCCTTCACCGAGGAAGAGGCACTCGAAATGGTGAAGCGTTACGGCACTGACCGCCGCACGATTGAGTTAGCCGATGGAGTGAAGATGACGCTTGTGAGAATCCCTGCCGGCACATTCATTATGGGTAACAACAACCGCGGCTTGGACAATGCTCCTGCATCGGTAGTGAAGATCGACCGCCCCTTCTGGATGTCAGAAACCGAGGTTACTAACGAGCAGTATAACACCGTTGATCCCTCGCACGACAGCCGCTTCACGGCGCAGTTCTGGAAGGATCACGTAGGCCCTGGCTATGCCGCCAACCGTCCCTCGCAGCCCGTAACACGCATTTCGTGGAATCAGGCTATGGAGTTCTGTCGCGTTGTGAGCGAGCGTGTAGGCGCAAAGGTTACACTTCCGACCGAGGCACAATGGGAGTGGGCATGCCGTGCGGGTAGCGATACAGACTTCTGGTATGGTGACCTTAATTCGGACTTCGCGGCGCAGGAGAATCTGGCCGATCAGTCACTGCGCAAGATGGCTGTGTCGGGTGTGGATCCGCAGCCCGTGGCAGAGGATAATTGGGTGTATAAATATTATACATATATGCCCCGCGAGGATAGTGTGAATGATGGTACGATGACCATTGCCGATGTGGCGCAGTATAAGCCCAACGTGTGGGGTCTGTATGATATGCACGGCAATGTGGCGGAGTTTACCCGTTCGACCTATGCCCCCTACCCCTACAAGGGCGAGCCTGCGGAGGGCAAGGATAAGGTTGTGCGTGGCGGTGCATGGGATGTTCGCCCGAAGAATTCGACGGCTTACGCCCGTAAGTCGTACCTCGCTTGGCAGCCGGGTAATAACGTCGGTTTCCGTGTAGTGATTGAGGAGTAAACTAACCAAATTAATAGAACTATGAGAAAGATTTTATTTGCCGCAATGGCTTTGCTGGTGAGTGTAAGTGCAAATGCTCAGTTCCAGCGTACGCCCACACCCAATGACAAATTGGTGTCGGTAGAGACAGCGAAAGATGGTAGCGTGACATTCCGTATCTATGCTCCCGATGCAAAACAGGTAGGCCTCTCGGGTGATATTGGTGCTCGTGGTCTGACCTTCACAAAGTCTGACGATGGCGTGTGGAGCGCAACGCTTCCCAAGGTAACTCCTGGTGCTTTCCGTTACACATTTGTTGTTGATGGTATCACAGTGTTTGATCCCAAATATTCACGTCTGGGTGAGATTCGTCCCGTAGTGGAGATTGCTCCCGAGGGTCAGGATATGTTTTGGGCGATGAAGGATGTGCCCCACGGTGCTGTTGCTCAGGTATATTACAAATCTTCAACAATGGGCACAACTCGCCGTATGCATGTGTGGACACCTGCGGGTTACAACGCATCGACTGATAAGTTGCCCGTTCTGTATCTGATTCACGGCGGTGGCGATAACGACGCTTCATGGCCTGGCGTAGGTCGTGCAGGTAATATTCTGGATAATCTGTTGGCAGAGGGTAAGATGGTGCCTATGGTGGTTGTAATGCCCGATGGTAGCATCTCTACTGACAAGTTCCCCGATGAGCTTACCAAGGATATTATCCCCTTCGTTGAGAAGAATTACCGCGTGAAGACCGACTCTGCAAACCGTGCTCTGGCAGGTTTGTCGATGGGTGGTTTGGAGACTTTGGATTCATTTATGGCTCACCCCGATATGTTCGGTTATATCAACGTGATGAGTTCGGGTTGGTTTACCAACAACAAGGAGATGTATGAGAAGGGCGAGGCACGCTTGAAGGAGATCGCTGCAACGCTGAACAAGACCGCTAAGCTGCTTATCTTCACTCAGGGTGGCGAGGAGGATATCGCCTACGCTAACGGTAAGGCTATGCTGGAGGTATTCAAGAAGTGCGGTATCAAGTTCGAGTACAGCGAGATGCCTGGTGGCCACACTTGGCACGTATGGCGTCACGACTTGCACAACCTGGCTCCCAGATTGTTCAAGTAGCAGATTGTCGAACGTAATATTATGGCGTATGGGTTATCCCGTGCGCCATTTTTTTGTATTTGAGAATTTTATCCATATCTTTGCCGCCCCTAATTTAAATTTATTGCCCTATGAAAGAGATTGATCCCAAACAGACAAGCCGTGCATACGCCTTCGAGATGTGGATGCAGGCACCTATGCCTATGGTGACTTTTTTTAAGACACTGAATGTGTCACGCCTTGTGAAGATAAGTCGCAGGAAGGGGTTGAAATTCAATATGCTTATGTGTTACTGCATTGCTCGTGCGGCAAGCCGTGTGAAGGAGTTTTATTTGTTGCCCGTAGGTGAAAAGCTGATGCAGTACGATACCATTGCCGTGAATACCATTGTGGCAAATAGTCAGGGTGAGGTTAGTTCGTGCGATCTGCCCTACTGTGACGATTTACAGCAGTTTAATGCCGATTATCTGCGCCTTACGCGACAAGTGGCAGATTCGTGTCAGGATTATGACCTTTCGCAGAAGAGTATGGTTATCGGTACCTCGGCTCTTGCAAAGTATGAGATTGATGGCGCTGTTGGAATGTATAGCGGAGTGTTTAATAACCCATTCCTTATTTGGGGAAAATATCGTCGCTCGTGGTTCAAGACTTCACTCGTGCTGTCGTTCCAGTTTCACCACACGCAAATGGATGGCGCACACGCTGCGCACTTCCTGGATCTGTTGCAGCAGGAGATTGGTGCGCTTAAGATATAATTACGATATGTCGTTGGTCGTGGTAAGCGACAATGAATCCGTCGCCATATCGGGTACGGCGACAAACATATCACGATCCGCAGGCCACTCCTCCACGCGTGTCATAGCATCACGAATCATACGACCTATGGAGTTGGTGAATGTAGCACCTCGATAGTTGCTCGTATTGGTGAAGAAGACGTAAGATATGCCATTATCGCGATAATCAATATAGGCACACGTGCCCGACATCGTACCTGTGCGGACGAGTGAGCCATTGCTGGCATTGTAGCGTGCCCAGCCAAGTGCATAGTCGCCTTTGCGCTGAATATCTCGCATGGCGGCCACACTCTCCGCTGAGAGAATATCGGGAACGGCTGGCTTGCCATCAATAGAGGCCACCAGACGCATCATCTCAACGCTTGACGCCACCCAGGCTCCTGCACCCTGCAGGCCTCTGATATCGTTGCCTCCATACTCGCGCAGACGCATCGTGCCAGAGCCGTCGTAGGACTCTATGCGCTCGTTGTCGTGGCCATAATATTTCACCTCGCCATCATAGCGATCCTTGTAGTAGTTGTGCGCAATATGCATGTCGTAACAACCGGCAGGCCACAAGACGTGCTCCTGCAGATACTCCTCGTAGCTCATACCCGACACCTGCTCGATAACACGCGAAAGAACCAGATAGCCAATGTTGGAGTATTGTGCCGAGCCGCCTGGCGCTGTGCGTAGACGCATGCCGAGCTGGAAGGTAATCAATTCATCGGCCGTAGGCGTAGTATTGAGCTCCTCCCAACGTATAACGTCGGCAATGCGGAACATCGGATCGCCCATGCGGCGGCTGAAGCCGGCTGTGTGGTTGAGAAGCTGACGCACGGTGATGTTGTGAGCACGCTTATCCTTGATCTCGGTGAATTGGCTGAGAATACCCTCGGGGCCGAATACCTTGCTCTCGAGCGTGAGGCGTCCCTCGTCGACGAGCTTCATGATGCCTACGGCGGTGATGAGCTTTGATGCTGAGGCCATGCGGTAGATATCTCCTACGTTGGCTTTGCGCTCCATCTCCTGATCGGCCCAGCCGAAGCCCTTGCAGTAGATCAACTGCTCATTGCGCATAACGGCAAGCGAGGCGCCCTTGATGGCATTGCGTGACATCCAGCGCTCGATGTACTGCTCCATACGTTTGGTTGTGGGCAGGTCGGATAGCGAATTATCGAGCGAATCGTTGAGATGATAACCCTTCTCTTCTTCTTCAGCGATGATTACAGGATGGTCGGCAGTGATGATGCGGTGCAGAAAGATAACACCGCCTATGAGCAATACCGTTATGACCATCCAAAAGGTTCGTTTCATACTTGAAAACTGGAAAAAGAGTCTTTGTTTTGATATTGCAAAAATAGTGATTATATTGCATTTATACAACTCGTCGAATAATTGATTGGTCGCGTGGGTGTGTTATTTAACTGGTTTTTTGTACATTTGTTGGCGGAAATATCGTTGGGTGAAATGAAAAAAATCGTAATATTCTTTACATATATACACTTTTTTGTATTTGGCGCACTGGCACAGAGTGATAGTGTCGATGTGGCGGCTCTGAAAGCAGATATAAAACGTGAGGTTTTGGCTGAGCTACGGGCCGAGCAGGAGGCGGAGTCGGTGCATAAAACGCTGCGCGATACGAAGGTCTCGCTGTATGGCTTTGTGCGAAATTATATATCTTATGACACTCGTCAGTGTATTACGCTTGCGGGCGATATCTACAACCTGATGCCGATGGATGTCGAGCTCAATGCCGAGGGCGAGGATCTGAATGCAGTCCCCAAAACGATATTTATTGCCTTCTCCTCACGCTTTGGTTTCGATATTGCCGGACCTACGATTCTGGGTGCCGCATCATCGGCAAACCTTGAGGCCGACTTTGTGGGTTTCTCGGTGAATAATATGGTCTTCCGTGTGCGTCACGCCTATGTTCAGCTGGCGTGGGAGAAGAGCGCATTGCTCGTTGGTCAGACGTGGCATCCATCGTTCCAGCTATCGCCTACGATATCGGGCTATGGTGCCGGTGCTCCATTCTCAACCTCAGCGCGAATGCCACAGATACAGCTTAAGCAGCGCGTGGGTCAGAATTGGCATGCTATGCTCTCGGCTATATTCCAGCATAATGACTCATCGTATGGCCCCGATGGCAAGACGTACGACTATGCTCGCTGGAACCTGTGGCCGGAGGGTTATCTGTCGCTCAAGCGCGTGGGCGAGCACTTCACCTTCGGTGCAGGTGTGTCGGTTCTCTCGCTTAAGCCGCGTCGTGAAAGTATTGCAATGCGTGAGGTAACGGCCGAGGATGGTACGGTTACCTCGGAGCCTATGCGTGTTAAGGTGAATGACAGAGTGCTGGGCATTACGCCTGAATTGTTTGCCGACTATCATTATGACCGATTTAATATTAAAGGCAAGGTGATATATACCCAGAATGCATCGCATATGCAGATGTTGAGCGGTTTCGGTGCTACGGCATATGATCCCGCAACGGGTAGTTATGAGTATGCCCCACTGCGCTCGCTAACAACATGGCTTAATGCCACCTACGGATCAAAGGTTCGTGGCGGTGTGTTGCTCGGTTATATCGATAATCTTGGAGCTAAGAAGGACTTCCTTTCGACCGACGATTTCTGGATGTTTGGTGCGAAGAATGCCGATTATATCTATCGTATAGCACCTTCGGTTGTCTACTTTACCAAGAATCTGGAGCTTGGTCTTGAGGGCGATTACACTGTGGTGGGATATGGCGATCTGGCTCTCAATGGTCGCACTAAGGCGCTGCGCAACGTGGCAAACGTGCGAGCCTGCCTGATGGTAAGATACAATTTCTAATTCCCGAGAAATACTATTTATTGATAAAGCGGCGTGCAAGGTAACGACGCACTGGCTCGTCATATAGTTTAAGACACGCATAAGCGAGTGCTATGCTTGCCGCCACCACTATCGCAGGCATAAGCATAGTGGCTTCGAGTGAATAAAAGTGCTTATCTATAAGCCAAGAGTAGAAGAGGTACATCAGGGGGTAATGCACGATGTAAAGCGGATATGACAGATCGCCCAGCAAACCACTTATTTTGCCCGTTGAGCCCTCGGTCGAGCCACATGCTCCCAACCATACTATTATGGGGAAAACGAAGGCGATGCAGACAACCTCGTAAAGCGAATTAAGGCTGATGCTGGCCGGGGATGCGATGTAGGGCACGGAGAAAGTAGCAAGGAGAATTGCCGAGCAGATCCAGAAAGCGTATTTTATCTTACGGGGCTTGAATGTGCGAGCCAGAAGCATACCCACGGTAAAGGGGAAGAGCATACGCACCAGTCCGCCCCAGAAGTTGATAGTATCCACAGTCCAGCCAATGCCTACACTGTCGTAGCCCGATAGGTTGAATGTAAATATCCATGCGTGCAGCGCGCCTAACACAATGCAGAGCGTAGCCAGCGCCTTGGTTGATAGACGACGAATAAGGAGTGCGTAGAGCACGTTGCCCAGATATTCGAAAAAGAGTGACCACTGCGGGCCGTTGAGCGAAAACATCTCGCCATTGCCGCGTACCTCGTGCATCGAGCCAGGCAGGGCGGGAATCATCAGCGCGGTGAGTATGAGTGCCAGCGCTACCCCACCTATCGGAGTCACAGTACCATCCCACTGCTCATGACCACCGATAAGGAATGTAATGGTGCCAATCACAGCACCCATCACCAGCATCGGGTGAAGACGTATCAAGCGGCGCTTGACGAATCCACCGAGCGTCATACTCTGCCAGCGGTCATCGTAGGCGTAGCAGATAACAAAACCCGAGAGCATAAAGAAGAAATCGACAGCTATATGGCCGTGGTTGAGCGTAGTGATAAGACCGCTACCCTCACCGTTTGTAGTCTGGGCAAACGCAAAGCCCTCGAAGATGTGGTAGATGACAACGAGCAGTGCCGCCACGCCACGCAATCCGTCAAGTAGAGCGTAGTGCGGTTTGGTGTCGGCAAAGTGTGTGGTGGAGGGTGTTGTATGATGCATGTTCAGATGGTTTTTGCAAGGAGTTAATCTCCCTCTCCGTCAAGGTTGTCGTTCCAGAGGTATTTGCGGGTTTCACTAACGAGTACATTCGACAGGAACAGCAGACACAAGAGGTTGGGAATGGCCATCAGTGCGTTGAAGATGTCGGCCAGATTCCACACCACATCCAGACTGATGACAGCACCCAGATATACGGTGATAAGGAATATGACACGATAGGCGTTGATGGCTCCGCGCTTTTTCGAATCGTTGTTATCGGCAGAGTTATGCTTCTTGTATTTTGAGCGACTGAGCCACTTATCCGAGAGATACTCCATGCTTCGCTCGCCGTAGAGTCCCCATCCGAGGATTGTAGAGAAGGCAAAGGTGAGTGTGCCGAATGCCAGCAGAGGCTCGCCTACATATGGTATCTTCGAGAATGCCATACGTGTGAGCTCGCCACCATCGCTGATCTGAATGTCGGGGTATGCCAGAATCGACGACACGATGGTAATACCCGTCAGGGCACAGATAACAACCGTATCCCAGAATGTTCCTGTTGATGAGACCAGCGCTTGACGTACGGGATTACGGGTTTGAGCCGATGCCGCAACGATGGGAGCTGAACCGAGACCCGACTCGTTGGAGAACAGACCGCGGGCAATACCATATCGTGCAGTTATCATTATCGATGCACCCACAAAGCCACCTCCGGCCGCCGAGGGGTTGAAGGCCGATTCGACGATGAGTTTGAGTGCGGGCCACAGATAATCGCTGTTGAAAACAAGTATAACCACGCAACCGACGATATACAAGCCAGCCATCAGCGGAACCAATGTCTGGCAGCATTTGGCAATGCTCTTTACGCCGCCCATAATAACTGCTGCAGCAAGAATGGTTACGATGCCACCCACGACGATGGGTGAGATGCCGTAGACCTCGCTGCTGAGGGTTGAGATTGCATTTGCCTGAACGGTTGAGCCTATGCCAAATGTGGCAATGGCGGTGAAGAAGGCAAAGGCGATGGCCACGGCTTTCCACAACCAGCGCTTGGCGCCCTGTGCGGGTTTGGCCAATCCGTTCTCAATGGCATACATTGGGCCACCCAGCATGCGGCCGTTGTTGTTTACGCGGTATTTTACGGCCAGGAGTCCCTCGCCATACTTTGTGGCGATGCCGAGCACACCCGTGAGCCAGCACCAGAAGACTGCACCCGGACCACCCAGGGCAATGGCAGTGCCGACACCGACAATATTGCCCGTGCCAATGGTGGCGGCCAAGGCGGTGGCCAATGCACCAAATTGAGATACCTCGCCCGATGCATCTTTGTCCTTGCTCACCGATAGGCGAATAGCCTTTAGAAGATATCGCTGTGGCAGGCGCAGACGCACCGTAAGCAGAATGTGTGTACCAAGTAGAAGCAGCACCATGGGGAAACCCCATATAAAGCCACTTATTGCTGAAAGTATTTCGTTGATAGACTCCATAGACATTAGAAATAAAAAAAAGGAGCAGACTCCTCTGCTCCTTCTCTCGGTGATCCCGCCGGGGCTCGAACCCGGGACCCCAACATTAAAAGTGTTGTGCTCTACCGACTGAGCTACAGGATCAACGCTCACCAAAGGGACTTGCTCCCGATTTTGGTGGTGCAAATGTAGGGATAATTTTTTGTTTTACCAAACATCTTTGCCCGAAACTGATATATGCAGCGTAAAACGATGGTAAAAACTACTCCATCTCTTGGCTGATTTCGGCGACCTCGGCGCCGACAAAGGCGATCAGGTCCGAGGGGACGATGCGGATTTGCAAGCCACGCACGCCGGCACTGATGTAAATGGCCTCGTGCTGCAGGGCCGACGAGTGGATATATGTGGGAAATCGCTTCTTCATGCCTATGGGCGAGCAGCCGCCACGTATGTAGCCCGTGGTGGGCAGTAACTCCTTCATTGCTAACATCTCCACCTTCTTGTTACCCGACGCGCGTGCTGCAGCCTTCAGATCTACCTCGTGGTTGCCCGGTACAACGCATACCAGGTGCCCCATCCTGTCGCCAACGAGAATGAGTGTCTTGAACACTGTGGCAATATCTTCGCCCAGCTGCTCAGCTACGTGTGTAGCGGCGAGGTTCTGCTCATCGACGATGTATGGGATAAGTTCGTATTTGATTTTGGCACGGTCGAGCAGGCGTGCAGCGTTGGTCTTTTCAATCTTCTGTTTTGCCATAAATGAATGTTTACTTCACAAAAATAGGCAAAAGCCGCCAAAGATCGTCCGCGAAACAGGATTTTCCTTGCTCCTTTAGTGTCAATTAGCTATATTTGTCAATATGAAAAGAGTTTTTTACCATATATTGGTCGTTGTGGCCATCACACTTGCGGGTTGCAGCGCTGGGCGTACGCCACGCTCGGCAGCGAAGTATTTCTACCAATCCATAGCCGCAGGAGAATACAGTGAGGCTCTCACGATGACAACCCTTTCCGAGGATACCGATCCCGAAATATACTACGCCATAATGGAGAAGATAAGCCGCTCGATTGCACAGAAAGGTGGCGTGGAAAGCATCGAGATCGTAGAGGAGCGCATGGCCGAGGATGAGCAGTCGGCTGTGGTTCGTACGCTTATAACCTATGCCAATGCTGAGCAGCAGGAGGAGCTGTGCGACGTAGTGAAAGTGGATGAAAGTTGGCGAGTAGATGTTAGTCTGGACGCGAAATAATCTGTTAATCATACTTTTGGCCTTGAGCCTTGTGCGCTGTGGTAGGCAAGAGGTCGCGATGCCCGAGATCCCGACAGGAGAGTTTCTCTCGGGAGATCTGGTTTTTCGGCGTGGTCGCACGATGGAGAGTGATGCCATAGCGGGTGTTGGCGGTAGCCGATACGACTATTCGCACGTTGGCGTTATTGTGTCCCAGGGTGATAGTCTGTGCGTTGTGCACATTGAGCCTATGCGTGAGGGCGATGAGCGTGTGAAGATGGTGAGCCTTCAGGAGTTTTTTCATCCCGCGAATGCCGTGAAGGGCTGCGTGACAAGATGCGTGGTGCTGGGCGAGCAGCAACGCCAAATAATTGAGAGAGAGGCAATGACCATAGTGCGACGTGGTGTGGGGTTTGATCACGACTACAGACTGAGCGATACGACGGCCATGTACTGCACTGAGCTGATTGATTTTCTTTTCCGAAAAGTAGATATTTCCCTTACCGAGCAACGTCATAGAGTCCCTCTTGCGCAGGAGGATGTGCTGCTACCCTCCTCCATTATGCGAGATGGTGCTCTTGAGGAGGTGTGGAGTTACGATTTGCGACCTGCACGCCACAACTGATAACTGTTGACAATATTCTGCCAGACAATATATGCCGTGGGTGCTACCGAAGAGATGGGGTCGAGAAAGGCCTGCGATAACCACACCGCAAGCACTGTATTCTTCTGTCCGAGTGACTGCCCTCCCGCTACCGTGTCGCCATAGTGGTGACCGATGTAACGTCCCAAAACAAACTGCACAAGACATATGATCAGAGCCACAAGAGCGAGGATTATCTCGGTCGTGAGGCTGGCTTGCGTCTGGTCGAGCAGGAAGCATGTTGTGCGGCCGATGATGACTATGAGCGAAAGCAACCATATGTAGAACGAAAGGTAGCCGTGGGCTGATACCCAGTCGCTTACTCGGCGCAGGCAGAATCGGCAGAATTGACCCGCTACAAATGGCGCGATGAGCAGTGGCGATACCTTCTGCAGAATCTGTGCCATGGTGCATTCGCCATTGCCAAAGGCGTGTAAAAGTAAGGGAGCATAAAGCGCGATGGCTATGTTGCAAAGAAGACTATAAGCAGCCATAGTCTCAAGATTGGCTCCCAGCATACCTCCGATTACTACGGCTGCCATGGCTACGGGGGCAAGGATGCAAATCATTGCTCCTTGTGCTACTACGACATCGAATAGTGAGAGCGCAAAATAAACCCCTGCGGAGGCTACTACCTGAAAGAGCAACAGCCACAGATGCATCCACGAAAAGCGTATGCGTCGGGCATCCACACGACAAAACGTAATGAAGAGCATCGTGAAGATGAATATGGGCGTGAGCATACCCTGCGCCGCAGCATCCAGCCACGCAATCTGTCGGCAGAAGAGAGCTCCTGCGACCATGCCCAACGGCATGGATATGGTGCGGAAGGTAGAGGATGCCATACTACTTTATCGTTTTCTCGCTTAAGAAATTAAGTATGCCGCGCATGAGGCTTTGGCGCTGTGTCGCGTCGGTAATTGTCTCAAAGGGGAATGCCATGATAAAAGTGCGATAATCCGAGCCTTTATACCCTACCGCCGCCACCTGATTGTTTGTCGGGTAACGCATGGCTATAAAGGCGTCGCGTCCAAATGGGGCGATGCAGCCGGGCGATTCAACGGCATAGATGTGGCGCGAATAATCGCGGTTAAATGTTATATCCAGACGTGACATCTGCATGGGCGATGCTACGATGCGTGCAGTGCCACGACGTGTGGCCATATCGCCATTGAAGGATATGTGCAGTACGCGGCGTGCAAATTCGCGGTCGTCGCCGTCGGATGCCTCGCCATTCCATAAATCACTCGCTACGTAACAACCCGAGGCCATGAGGGCTCCGCCATGTGATGTGTAGGCACGTAACTTATCCTGCAGTGTGTCGGGGAATGCCTCAAACTCTACGCCCGACGTGCCACGGCCAAGCGGAGAGGAGCGCTGCTTGCCTAAGATAAGGTCGACTATTGGGTAGGCCTCGAGGTCGATCTGATCACGCTCAACGGCACGGACACTTGCCGAGCAGTAGGAGAAGCCGGCGGCGGTGATGGCTGAGCCGTGTATTGTCGTGTAGTCGAAGGTATTACCCGCTATTACCTCGGTCTCGTAGTCGCTATATGACGAGCCGAGGGCTATATTGTCATTCTCCGAGCGTGACATGCTGCGGTCGAAGTTGCGCTGCTCGCCCGTAAATGAGATATCCTGGATGTAGGCTACGCCAGAGTCGTATGAGTTGTAGAAACCAGCCAGCGAGTCGCCCTGAATGTGGAGCGGAGCGCTGATGCGATCGAAGCCGTTGACAACCAATATGCGGCCACGCTCATTTGCGGTGCGGTGAGCCGAGAGTGTTTCGCTGGGGAAGCTCTCGCCGCCCTTGTTTACGGCTGTTACGCGATAAGAGTATGTGTGACCAGCCTCCTGCTTGAGGGTAATCTGCTCGCCATCTACGCGGCGACCCGAGTCGAAGGCGCCGTCATCGAGGCGTGTATATACGATGTAATATTCGGGCGATGCCGTTACCTCAAGATCATCCTCTACGCCCTTCCAGCGAAGCATTACGTCGGCCGATGAGTCGTCGGCAAAGGTTACACTGAACTGCTCAACGGGTAGTGGCTGTATGGTGTAAGGCACGTTGTATTGGCTTGATATGTAACGCAGTATGCCTTTATATATGGCGCGGCTTGCAATGAACTTAAAGCGGGGATCATTACCATAGCGCATATCTGCAAAATTCTGGTGCGACATCGACTCCAGCAACATCGTCGGTGCACTCGGCACGCGAGCCTCGTAGTATGATCTGTTCCACATGCCACGACGGCTCCAGTTGGGCTCGGCCTTGGCACGAATGTCGCTGACGAGTTGAGTCATTACAATATCGGTCAGATCGCGCGACAGGTAACGGTCGGCACCGCCCTCAAAACGACCCTTATTATCCTTTGTGTAGTAGATTCCCAGCGTGCCGATGATATCGTCATTCAAACGAACACCAGCGTCGGAGTGGAATGCCAGTACCATGTCGATGGGAATAGATTTGCCATCCTCCTTAGGCAGGCGCTCCGAGCCACCCATCAGCGAATTGACCCAGTGAGCACGCGACATGTAGTCATCCTTGTAGTCGTCCATATTCTCTTTTGGAGTGTACACATCTTCTTCGAAGCCAGACCATTGCAGCCAGTAACGTGAACCTTCGCAGAAGCGGGGATACTCGCTCGTGGTGGCCTCGTAATGTACGTCGTCCTGCTGGAATCGGGCGCTGGGTATGCGGGCAATGTTTCCGTATCCTCCACCGATCTTTACGGCATCGGCCGAGATGATTCGTCCCTCATCGTCGCTCTTGTTTGTGAGTGATACCAGACACTCGCTGTCGCCCTTACGGAAGATGAAGTGACCCAGATATATCCACATGCCGCCACCCATCTGCTGATTAACGGCAAAGCGACTCTCACCGCCGGCATGGTGGATGGTGTAGGTGGCATCTTCTGCGCTCTTCTCGCCACTGCTTTTATACGATACATATACGGCGTACTGGCCATCCTCAGGGATGGATGCGTGCCACTCGAAGCGGCTCTCATCACCTGAAGTGATGGTTTCGGTAGAGCGCGCACTACCCTCACGGAAAGGGTTTTGTCCGGTGAGGTATCTCTCTCGCTTGTGTGCAAAACCTGTGCCGGCATCCTTCCATGCCTTGTCGCCATTATGCTCGAAGGTGCGCGTAGGGTCTATGCCCTCGTCGTTGTCGATGATGATCTCATTGGTTTGGGTGTCTCGCTCGCGGGGAAGCAGTACGTTGGCTCCCGCATTCTCGAGCATCGGTACCAGGTAGGGCAATACGAAGCTCTGAGTAAAGAGATCCTCGACAGTCTCCCAGAGGCGTGAGCGTTGCCAGCGCCACAGGTTCTCATCCTGCTCGAAGTAACGACCATGGCTCTGCCACATGGCTATGTGTCGTCCCGACAGTCCCTCCTCGGGGTGGCTGACTGTTGATAGCGGACGCACAAGGGGTTGCGATGAGCGGTTGGTGAAGCGCACAGCATTGCGGTTTTTCGAGCGGTAATATGTGGGGATCAGCTCCTCGATGCGGTGGTTGTCGGTTATGATCGAGATGTTGTAATTGGAGTATTTGTCGGGCAGCAGCATGCGCACCGAATCGTAGATGGCCTGCACGTTATCCTCGCGAAAAGGATAGTACGACAAGCCAATAGAGGCGTAGATCTCGACCTTGTCGCCGGCAGCGCGCGTGCGATCAACCTTGACCGAACCGCCCAGCACTTCGCGGCTGACGATGCGTGTAAGCATATCGGCTATGTCGAGACGAGAATCGGTGGGCAGCGTTTGCGCTTGAGCCAGACCCGAGAACAGAATGGTTGCAAGTAGAAGTATGTTGCGGTATAGTTTATTCATTCTTGAGGTTGTTTTTTAACGAAGCTAAATATAGTCCAAAGATAGTAAATAAAGCGTTATATCCCAAGAGCTCGAATCCGATATGATAGCCGAATTTTTCAGCGGCAACCCACTGCAGGATGTAACTCATTATGGGTGACAGCAGAGCAATGGCAGGAACGGCCTTCTCGCAAATGTTTCGGCGAGAGATCATGCCAAAGACAAACATTCCGAGTATGGGGCCATAGGTGTAGCCTGCGACCTTAAATACGAGGTTTATTATGCTGTCGCTTGCCAGATGTTTGAAGATGAGAATAACGACAAACAGAATGGCGGCCATTACTATATGGGTACGGTGGCGCAGTCGTGTGAGTGATGATTCGTCGTAACGTTTGCGACCATCCATAACATCTATTGTAAAGGCCGTTGTAAGAGCCGTTAGGGATGCTCCGGCGGCTGAATAAGTACTTGAGATAAGTCCTATAACAAACATTATACCAGCCAATAAGGGCAATCCGCCATGTGTGGCCACCAGCGGGAATGCATCGTCACCTCGCGCGGGTGTGGGCAGTGCCGCGAAGTCGATATAACGATAGATGAGGGCACCCAGTGAGAGGAATAACAGGATAACAACGATCTGGCAGATGGCCGTGAGAATGACATTTGTCTGTGAGTCTCGCATCGTGCGGCAACTCATGTTGCGCTGCATCATATCCTGATCCAGGCCGGTCATGGCCACAAGGCACAGTGCACCGCCTGCGACCATCTTCCAGAAGTAGCGCGATGATGAATGATCGTCGAAGAACCACATCTGCGAATGGGGTGACGAAATGACGGCGTCAACTGCTCCCCCAAACGAGAGATCCATACGATGGCAGATGGCCCATATGCAGACAATGATGCTCGCTACGAGGCATAGTGATTGCAGGATGTCGGTGGCAATAAGCGAACGCACACCTCCTGAGCGAGTATAGAGCCATACGACAAGCAACGTGAAGAGTACGTTGAAGGTAAAGCTAATATTGAAATGATCGAATATAAGTATCTGCATTACAGAGCATACGACATATATTTTTAGTGCGGCTCCGATCACCTTCGCAACCATAAAGCACCAAGCTCCCGTGCGGTGGGTTGTTGCCCCGAAACGTATGTCCAGCCACTCGTATAATGAGACTACGCCTCGGCGGTAGAATATGGGTATGAGAACGAATGCTATGATGAGCTGTCCGATTGTAAAACCAACGACCATCTGCATGTATGAGAACGAGTCGGCAGCAACAGATCCCGGCACCGAGATGAAGGTTACGCCCGACATTGCTGCACCTATCATTGCAAGTGTTGCGGCATACCACGATGTGCGTCTTCCTCCGATGAAGAAAGTCGCATTGTCGGCCCCCGCAGCCCGGCGGCGAGCCAGCAGGAAAAGGAGCGCAAGATATGCTGCAAGTGTTAAGAGAATGATCTCGGGTGACATATTTTATGGCATTTAGTTGGCTACTTACCACAATGTGGTATTTTTTGCCGCACAAAGATACGAATTAGCCACAAAAAAAATTGCTTTTCAAAATAAATTTAATATCTTTGCGTGGAGATAAAAGGTGTATTTCCTAAAAGATTGAAATAATTTAGATAATATTACTTTATACTATGGCAAGATCATTAAAGATTAGAGATTTGACATTGCGCGACGGTCAGCAGTCATCGTTTGCTACCCGTATGACGCAGGAGCAGATTAACCGTTGCCTGCCCTACTACAAGGATGCAGGATTTTTCGCCATGGAGGTT
>JAEIGA010002934.1_pt1 | contig 26877 bp, 24 predicted proteins | sample 9270691 | NCBI WGS metagenome assembly JAEIGA01 (sample SAMN17057246, study PRJNA624740) | gut metagenome | biome: biome; isolation source: fecal sample | host: Bos grunniens | place: China: Xizang | collected 2019 | reverse complement strand
TTTTTCAAAAAAAATAAAAAATGAAAAGGTGGAAAAATATATGAGTGAAATAAAGAAAGTAAATGGGAAAACAGTATTTAAAAGATTTATATCATATGAACAAGATAAAGAATTTATTAAAAATAGTGAATTAAGTGAAGCAAAAGATGAAGGAATTAAAGAAGGAATTAAAGAGGGTTCATATGATAAACAAATTGAAATTGCGAAAGAAATGCTTAAAAGAAACATGAATATAAATGATATATCTGATATTACAAAATTACCTTTAGATGTTATAAAAAAAATAAATTAAAAAGACTTCAAAAAAATTATAATTTGAAGTCTTTTATATTGTCATCATTTAAATCTTTGCCATCAAAAAATGTTTTTTCATTATATTTAAATATTTTACTAAATAATTTATACGGCATTTTTCTAATTAATTCATTATATTTAGAAATATTTTCATTATAATATTTTCTATATGCATTTAATGATTCATCAATTCCATTTATTTCAAAAAATATTTTTGATAAATCTTCATTACTATCTAATTCTTTATATTGTTTTTTTATAAATATAACTTTATTGTAAGCTTCAATTAAGATTCTATCTATTTCAAAACTACTTTTTTCATCACTTTTAATATTATATATATCATCAACTATTACTTTATCAGTTTTAATAGTATTTTTTATAATATCATTTATCTTTAATATGTTATCATATTTATTTCTTAAATTTTCATCAATTTTACTTTCTACTTCATTTATTTTAATTATATAATCTTGGAATCTATTATATATATAATTAAATGAAAATACTATACAAAAAACTATTATTACTATAAGTAAAAAAATCATTATTAACACTTCCTTATTCTAAAAAAAATTATAACATTTTTATAATAAGTTGTAAATTTATTTTATATAAATTGTTATTTTTGTTTATATAATTACAAGGAACGTAATTAGGATAATAATTAATCATTTTTTCTCCTTTCATAATAATATATTGTTGTTATTTTTTCTTTATTCATATATAATCATTATTAGTGAAAAGGAGATTATAATGATAAACATAGTATTATTTGAACCAGAAATCCCAGGAAATACAGGAAATATAATGAGAACTTGTGTTGGAATAAATGCTAAATTGCATTTAATAAAACCATTAGGTTTTTCATTAGATGAAAAATATTTAAAAAGAAGTTCTGCAAATTATATGGATAATTTAGATTATGAAGTATACGAAAATTATGAAGATTTTAAAAGTAAAAATAAAGGAACATATTATTATTTTACTAGATATGGTAAAAAGCCTCATTCTTCATTTGATTATAGTAATAAAGATGAAAATATTTATTTAATATTTGGTAAAGAAAGTAGTGGTCTTCCTAAAGAAATATTAAGAGAAGATATAAATCATTGTATGAGAATACCTATGAGTAAAAATATACGTGCTCTTAATCTGTCTAACTGCGCAGCGATAGTCGCATATGAAGTATTAAGACAACAAGATTATAATGATTTATTAAGAACAGAACCACATAAAAGTGAAGATTATATTATAGAAGATTAAAAAATGTAAAGAATTATAATTGTTATTGACATTTATTTAAAATAAATGTATTATATAGTTATAAATATAAGGAGGAAAAAGTATGAATTATTTAATGTTTTTAGCTAATGAAGCACAAATTACTGATGCTTGTGCAGGATTAGGAAGTTTTATAGGATTAGCTAAAATTGTTGTTAAAATACTACAAATAGTAGTTCCAATTGCCTTAATTATTTGGGGATCATTAGATATGCTTAAAGCTATTATCGCAGGAGATGAAAAGAAAATTTCTGCTGCTAGAAAACCATTAATTCAAAGATTTGTTTCAGCTGTAATAGTATTTTTAATCCCATGGTTATTTAATGTGATTATTGGATTAGTTGCTCAAGGTTCAGGCACTACTAATTGGACTACTTGTTGGAGAGATGGTTCTGCTACATGGGATGGTTCAACAATCCAAACTGATATTGATGATTTAAAATAATAAAAGCAATTATATTGCTTTTTTATTTATAAAAAGGAGGAATTATGTTTTTTTTAAGTGAATGTAGTGATTTAAGTAGTATTATTAAATATATAAAAACAATATTAACTATTTTCCAAATAGTAGTACCTATAATTTTTATAATTTGGGGAACAATAGATATGCTTAAAGGTATAATTTCTGGAGATGAAAAGAAAATTAAAGAAACTAGAACTATGTTAATCAAAAGATTAATATATGCATTATTAGTATTCTTAGTTCCTTGGATTGTTAATTTATTAATAACTATAATGGGTGGTAGTTCTGACTGGTTAAATTGTTGGAAAAGCATTAAATAAAGAGATTTTTATTCTAAAATTCTCTTTTTTTTCTTTCTATATTATGTTATAATAAAAAAAGAATAGGTTGGTGTCTATATATATGAATAAATCAATAAAAAAATCAATATTTATAACAATAATTTTAATAAATATATTCTTTTTTAATACATATAAAGTAAATGCAAAAACTGAAATAACAGAATGTTATTATGTATTACCAAATTCTAATATTTATATGAATGGAAATAACAGTATAAGAAATGTATATTCAGGGATGAAAAATGATGATGTAAATTCTAAAAAAACCTCAACTTCTGAAAAAAGAATGTATTTTTCGGTTAAGTTTAAAGGTAGTAAGGTGATAGACGGAAATGACTGGAGTTTAAATTCGAAAATTGAAGGTGTTGCAAAAAATTTTAATTATGAAGATGGATGTCCTAAATACATTTCATATAGTGGCGGAGGAAAGTATAAATCTGTTGAATCAAAATCTTCAAAAGATGATGAAAAGTATATTAATTATATAAAAAATTATTATGATTCGAAAATTAAATTAAAAGATAATAATACTTTTCAATTTGATAATGCAGATTTAACTGATTCTCCAAAATATATTCCACTATATTATTATAAAACAAAAAAAGGTGGAGATAATAAGTGTTATTTAGATGAAAATATAGTCGAAAAACAAGCTTCTTATTGTGAAATTCAATATGATGGTATTAATCCTATAAAAAAATATGTTCAATTAACTGCTTTAGGTTATTCTAATTTATTATCTAAAAAAAGAAGTTCATTTATATCTGGGTGTGATTTGAATAATAAATCAGATGATGAAAAAAGTCAAATATATAAAGATGTAATTAAATATGCAAAAAACAATTGGAAAATAACAGAAGAAGTAAAAAATATAAAAAGTGGTAAAAATAAAGATACATGCCTTAATGAATCTAAGGCTATAGCCGGTATAAGCGCTGCTGCATATTATTACAGTGAAGCAATAACTTCTGGAGGTTCAGGTAATTCTGGTTTTAAATCATATAAAAAATATTATAATCAATTAATTAATAATAATAAAATTACTTATGAAAATAGTTCTGTTGAAATTGATTCAGGGTTTTTATCTCTTGCTAAAATAATATCTAGTAATAATGGCGCTTCTATCTTAGATTCTTTTGTTTCACTTGATGAACAAAAAAGTCAAGCAAATGAGTTAAGTAATGTATATAAACATATTTGCGACTATTCATCTTTTGATTCCACTCAATGCTATAATGCAAAAAATGCATGTAGAAACGGAGATTCTCCAACTAGTGAAAATATAAGAACTTGTTATAATAAAACTCAAAAAGCAGCTCAAGCTCAAGTAGGTATTTGTGATTCTTTATTAGCAAAATGTATGGAAGAATCTCAAGGTATAACTGATGCTACAAATGCTTTAGCAAAATTAAATGGTGAAAGAGCAAGCCTTAATACTGAAATCACAAGAAAAGAAAATATATTAAAAGATGCGAAAACATCAATTCCATTTTATGAAGATGAATCAAATCCTTTATTAATGTTAAATGGTACAGTTGATTCAAGCGCTAACTTTGAATGTAGTGATATATCATTTTTAAGATTTATTTGGTTAATAATGATTATTGCAGCACCTATTTTAACTATTGTATTTGGTGTTTTAGATTTCACACAAGCTGTTATGGCTGGTGATGAACAAAAAATGAATAAATTAAAATCAAAATTTATTAAAAGATTAGCAGCATTAGCATTATTTATTATTTTACCTATTATTATTAAAACAATAGTTAATATTAGTGACAATGATTCTGTTAGAAGCATAAAAATGGCAAAATGTATTGTAAATGGTGAAGATTAAGGAGGTGATATAGGTGGTTGATTTATTTAGAAAAATTTTGTTAACTTTATGTAGTTTTGTATATGATTTTATTCCATCTTTATATGACCTTTTTTATGATTTAGCAAGTGCTCATTTATTTACAGCTGAAGAAATACAAAAATTCGCATCTAATATTTATATTTTAATTAGTGTAATTATGTTATTTGCATTTGGTGTAAAACTAATTGAAGCTATAGTCAATCCAGATTTACTTGCTGATACTAAAAAAGGTACTGCTGGAGTATTTAAAAGAGCGATTATAGCTTTAGGATTGATTGTATTTATTCCATATGGTTTCAACAAAATTTATGATATTCAAAGTAGCTTTTTAAAGTCTAATTTTTTTGAAAAATTAATCATTGGTAATACTTCTATCAATAATTATTCGAATTCCGATTGTAGTGATGTAAGTGCTGGACAAATAATGGCGGGTACTGCATTACATCAATTTCTATATCCTGAGAATTATGGCAATGTTGTAGTAACTGAAGAAAATTCAGCTGCTGCAGAAGAATATAATGAAATAATGGTTTGTGATATATCAAAATTGTCTGATTTTTCAGAAGTAATAAATGAAGAAGATGGGGGTAAATATACTTTTCATTTTGATGGGTTATTTGCATTAGGAGCAGGAATATTTTTAATATACGAGTTAGTGATTCTTTGTATAGATACAGCTTTAAGATTAGTAAAACTAGGATTTTTACAATTAATTGCTCCAATAATTGTATCTGCATATATTTTTACTGGTACTGATAACCTAGTAAAATATTTAAAAGAAGTAGGTACAACATTTGCTCAAGTGTTTGTTAGAGTCGCTGCATTTGCATTTTATATTTTAGTTTTATCTAAAATAGAATCAGCACTATCAACTTTTAATGATAATACTGGAAAATTAGGAACAATATTTTTCTTAATAGGAGCACTTCAATTTGTTAAATTAGTTCCAAATTTATTAGGTTCACTATTTGGTATGAATATTCAAAATAGAGGTGGAATTAAAGGTAGACTTGGAGAAATGGCAGGTGTCGGAGGATTGGCACAAAAAGCATGGCATGCTATTCCTAGATTAGGAGCATTAGGTGCTGGTGTGGCTGCATATGGAGCGGCAAAAGGTGTAGGATTTCTTGGTAAACAAACAAGAAGAGGTTTACAATACGTTGGAAAAAATGGTTTGAAAAATCCACTTGTTAATGGATTAAGTAACCTTGGAAATGGTATTCAAAATTTTCCTTCTCGTTTGAAAAATACTCCTACAAGATTAAAAAATGCTGCTGGTAAAGGATTTTCTAATGCAGGATCAGCTTTAAGAAATTTTTCAGATAGATCTACTGGAGTATCTGGACATGTTGCTAATGCATTAGATTTGGGATTAGGTGGATTACAGAGTGCAGTAAAAGCTGGTGGAAGAGCTTTGAAATTTACTGGAAAGAATTTATCTGCACCATTAGCTGCAGGTAAAGCTGCAATAGCTAGTGGAACAGTATTAGGTGCAATTTCAGCAGGAACAACTGCATTTAAAAATGATAAAAATTATCAAGGATATAAATCTAATGTTAATTTAAAACGAGAGTTAAAGAATAAAGAGGAAATGAATTTAGATGCAGACGGTAACTTTATAGATGTTATAGGTGCTGATGGAAAAGTTGATAATAAAGCAAGTGTAATACAATCTAAAAATTCAATTCAAGCAGGTAATAATATTGCAAATTCACAATTTAGAGAGTATGCTAATTCTATAACTGATTATGGTAAAGCACAACATGAAAAGATTGTTTTAGAACAATTGAATAAAAATAAAGATAGCATTAATTCTGATTTTACTGCAATAATGGATCATTTAAATAATAATAATGATATAATTAATAGTAATAAATTAAATAATTTATTTGAATCATATAAAACTGGAAATATTTCTGAGTCTAGTTTACAATTATCATTATCTGATGCTGCATTGAATGGAATAATTCCTGATAACCTTACAAATACTCTTTCCAAGAATATAAATAAATTTTTATCTGATAAGTTAGAGTTGCAAAGTGATATCGATTTTAAAGATATTGATTTATCTACGTTCTCAAATGTTGGAAATGCAGCTCAAAATGCAGAAACACATTTGAATACTGTTACTAAGGCTTATGAGAATGCTAAAAATAAAGCAAAAGAAGATGGAAAAGATGATTCATATATTAGTGCGATGGATGATTTAATTGACGATTATAAAAATGTATCAAGTGCTTATGCTGAAAATATGCAATTTTCAAATAAAGATCAAATTAATACTACAAATCCTAATGCAAATGATTTTGTTGGACCAATTTATCAACCAAATTATCAATCACAAACTAATACAGGTACTAATACTAATACTTCATCTGATAATAGATCAACAATTTCTTATAATGTATCACCAGAAGGAGTTACAACTTCTGGTGGTATACTACTAACTGGGTCTGCAGCTGATGAAGTTCTTAAATCGAGAAATAGAAATAATAATACAACTAATAATACAAATAATTCAGAATCAAATGGAACTACTGCAAGTAATACTGCAGGAGGTACTACTATAATTAACAATAATTATGGAAATAATTCTTCAAATTCTAATATGAATAACAATGATGATGTAATTAATAAATTAAATGATATTAATAATTCAATTAATGCTGGAACTGCTGCAAATGTTGCTGCAACTACAGCATCTGCTGAATCAATTATAAATAATGATAAAGATATGTCTAGACAACAACAAAATAGAGATAAGATTAGGGATCAAGTTGTAAAAGAAGAATCAGATGAAACTCAAAGTAAGATTGATGAAATAATATCTAAAATGAATAAAGAATAAAAGGAGAGTGAAATATAATGTTATTTTTGATACCAGCAAATAGTAATAAAGGTAGATTAATATTTAATGTTTTTTTACCTATAGATTTAATAATATTAGGAATAGGTATAATAATTTCATTTTTTGCATTATTAATTATCTCTCCTGATAGTTTAATTGGTGCGATAATGTTATTGTTACCGGCACTTATATGTGGATTACTGGTTATTCCAGTTCCATATTATCATAACGTTAGAATAGTATTAAAAGAATGTATACAGTTCTTTTATCAAAGAAGGAATTATAAGTGGGAAGGATGGTGTTATCAAGATGAATTCAAATAGTAATGCTTTAACAGAAAACTGGATAAATATAAAAGAGATTAATAATAATATTATTACTTTAGATAATAAAGAAATGATTACTGGTATTAAGATTAATCCGAAAAATATATTTATACTAGAAAGAATGGAACAAGATAGAATTATTGATTCTTTAAAAACATTTTATAATTTAATAGATTATGAATTCTGGCTTATTATAGCAGATAGACCTGTTGATATTAGTTTATATACATCACAACTAGAATTAGCTTTAAGTAATGCACAATCTCCAACTATGAGAAAGCTTATTGTTGATGATTTAGAGAAAGCAGAGTTATTTATTAATAATAGCATTGTGGATACTGAATACTTTATTTTGTTTAAAGAAAAAAATACAGATTTATTAAATAAAAAAGTGAGAAATTTAATTAATAATATTGCTTCTTGTGGTTTAATTGCATCACAAACATCTAATGATGATTTAAGAATGATTATTGATAATTTCTTAAATGGGGGTACAAATTTTAGTGCTAGGACGGTGATGCCTAAATGAGTATAAAGAAAGAATTAGCTCCTAAAGGAATGACATTTAATGTTAATGATTTTATAATTAGTGATAAGTATGCGACAATATTAACAGTTGTATCTTATCCTGGAGCAATTGATAATGGATATTTAGCAAATTTAGCTTCTGGATTATCTGGTGTTAGAATTGTTGCAAAACATATTCCAATTCCATTTAGTGTACTAGCAAAAATGCTTAATAAACAATTAGCGGACATTCAAGAAAAATATCAAAAAGAAAGAGATGTAACTGTTCAAGAAAAATTAAAGCAATCATATGATTCTTTAAATGAGTTTATACATGCTATTACAGTTAATCAATCTAAAGTATTTGACTTTTTATTAAATATAATGATAGTAGCAGATACTAAAGAAGAATTAGAACTTAAAAAGATTCAAGTAAGAAATACTATGGAAGCTATGGAAATGAGAGCTATTCCATTAAGATTTGAACAAGAAAAGGCATTAAAATCATGTTTACCAATATTTGAAAAACAAGATATTGAGGATAGAATAGGAACACCAATTCCATCTCCTACTATAGCAGCTATGTATCCTTTTATATTTGATAGTATAAAAGACCAAGGAATGTCTTGTTTACTTGGAGTAGATTTTTCTGGTGGAATTATATTATTTAATCAATTTTTATATCAAATAAAAAAAGAACATAATAGAAATAATGCTAATATGATTATGCTTGGTACTTCTGGTAGTGGTAAGTCTACTGCAGCTAAATTATTATTAAGAAGTCATATTAGAAATGGTCATAAGATAGTTGCAATAGATCCTGAGGGTGAACTAGAAGATATGACTAGAATGTTTGATGGAGATTTTATTGATTTAGGTCGTGGTGGAGAATATGGTATGATTAATCCACTTGAAATTGTTGTAGATGCTGATGAAGATGAAAATGGAAAAGGAATAGGATATGCTATTTTAACTAAAACTCTTCAAACATTAAAAGCATTTATGAAATATTATGATCCATCAATAACAGAAGATGTTTTAACTTTATTCAATGAAGTAGTAGTTGAAACATATCAAAGATTTGGTATTAATGTTAATACAGATTTTAGAACTTTAAAATCTGAAGATTATCCTACTTTTAGTGATGTTTATAAAACAATTAGAGGTAGAATATTATCATATGGGGAAGCAACTACTGAAAGAAGTATTATGGAAAGACTTGAAATTAAAGTTAGACCACTTACTTTTGGTGGTTTAGAACATTATTTTGATGGTCACACAACTATTAAACCAAAATCTGAATTTATAGTATTTAATATTAGAGAATTAATGAATGCTGAACAAAATGTTAAAAATGCATTATTCTTTAATATATTAAAACATGCATGGAGTTTATGTTTAGATGCATCTGAAAATACAGTATTAATGGTTGATGAAGCACATATGCTTTTGGGACAAAACAATACTTTAGGTGCAGATTTCTTAGCAAATGTACAAAGAAGAGCTAGAAAATATAACACTGGTTCAATTATAATTACTCAACAACCTAGTGATTTTACTGATGCATCAGTAATTACACAAGGTAAAGCAATTTTTGATAACTCTTCATATTATTTAGTTATGGGATTAAGAAAACAAGCTGTAGAAGATTTATCTAAATTGATTGATTTAAATGATAGTGAAAAAGATAGTATTAAGAGATATAATCAAGGAGAAGCACTATTTGTTTGTGGAAGTAAGAGATTACAAATTAGTGTAATTGCTACTGATAATGAACTTGAATCATTTGGAACACAAGGTGGTTTATAAAATAAATATATAGAAGTAAGAAGGTGAAGTTATGGAAAATGAAAATCAAGATTTTATTGAAGCTGAAACTTCACCTTCTTTGCGTTCTAATGATATAAATAGAACTAGAAATTATAAATATAGACCGCAGATAAAAAATCAAAATACTGGAATAGATATTAAAGAAAAATTAGGTAATGCAGCTGGCAATAGTATGAAAGTTGCAGGAAAAAGTGCAGAACTAGCAGGAAAAGGAGCTCAAGTATTAGGTAAAGGAGCACAAGCTGCTGGTACAGGATTATCTAATGCAGGAGCAGCTTTATCTTCAACTGGATTAGGTGCAATTGCAGGTGTTCCTTTACAAGCACTTGGTGGTGCAACAAAAGCTTTAGGTAAGGGTACAGAATTAGCTGGTAAGAGTACTGAAAAACTTGGAAAAAAGACTAATGAAGCTGGAGATAAAACAAAAGAAGCAGTAAAAAATTCATCTAATAAAAAAAATAATAAATTATCAAATAAAAATGGTAATGATAATGATTCAAATAAATTAAAAAAAGCTAGAAAACCAATATTAAACAAATATAAAAATAATGATAATGAAGAAGAAAAAGATGAGGATAAGAAGAAAAAGAAAACAACTTCTAAAACTTTAGATAATAAAGCATTAAATGTTGCTAAAAATACTATTGGTAGTACAATTACTAGGGTTGCTAATACTTTAAAAGCTTTTGCTTCGGGTGATATAAATGAAGCAATGAAAAATATAGGTTTATTGTTTTTTAAATTATTTGGACCTTTATTAATAAGTGTAATTTTTATTGCAATAATTATATATATGATTTTCTCTCCTTTATTGGAGGTTTTAAAAAAGATTGATGAAGCTGCTACTAATGTTGCGAACTTTTCTGAAAAAATAGATAATTTATATCATGGGTTTGGATTTCAAAATACTAAAGATGCTTTTTTTGATGAAATTCAAGATTTAAATAAAAAATATTATAATCAATTAGATTTAGAATTGTTGATGTCTACTATTTTTTATTCAGAAATCTATGAAGGATATGAGAGTACAAGTTTCAATGATTCTGAATCAGAAGGAGTAGTAGATGAATCATTCTCGGGAAAAGATTCTAAAAGTATGTTTAGTATTTTTAAATCATTAGTTAAAGGAAAAGTAATAGAAAAATTAAAAGAATCAAAAGAGACGACGGATGAGAATGGATTAACATATACCTTAGGAAAAATATATAGGCTTAGAAAACTGGCAAGAAATCAATTTGCTAATGGATATTTTGGAGGAGCAGCAAGAGAAGGTGAATTAAGAACAGAGAATTTAGGATATTTCTTAAATACTTTAGGAGAAGATGTAAAAGATGTATTTGCAGCTCTAATAGTAGTTTTGTATAATTATACTATAGGTATAACTAGAAATATTGATAATGTAATTACAAGTGCAGTTTTAGATTATCTAATAGGTAAGGGATATAATTATACTGAAGAAGAACTAAATAATATGGGTAATATGATATCCAATTTAGGATTAAGTTTAGAAGATTTAGTTGGTGATTTCTTTGTTTCAATAGGATCAATTGAAAAAGTTGATTTTGATATTGATGTTTTTGAAGATGTAGCTTTACCAATAGTTAATAAAATAAAAAATGATTTAAAATGTGTATTTTTATGGGATTGTGCTGATGCTGAAAGTGCTATTAAATTAGTAAAAGACGTATTAGAAAATGTTTTAACTAGTGTAAATATTACTTTTCATACTTATCAATTTAGTGAAGAAGCATACACTAATTATTTAAAAAAATATTATATTCCTAATATGCCAGAATTTAGAAAATATGTTTATGATAAAAATGGTAAAGTAGTTGAAAAAGAAGTTAATAGAATAGTTAGAGAAATATATGAAACAAAAGATATGTATATTGATATTTTTGGAAAGACATATGTTGAACAAACAGAAAATTATGATGATGCATGTGTTGGAGCAGTAAATAGAGATGTTGTGGCTTTACTTACATTGCCTGTTAATATAGATTCTTCGACGTGTGTTAATTTTACTAAAGATTATGGATTTGGAGTTACTAGTTCTGGAGAGGATCATAAAGGTATAGACTTTAATGAGGTAACAACTAAAACAAAAGTAAATGATCCAGTATATTCAATCGCTGATGGAGGAAAAGTATTAGAATCTAGCACGGATAATACTTGGTCTGGAACATGTAAAGGTGGATGTTTAAAAATAGAGTATACTCCTTCTGCAAATGCAGAAGATAATTATAAATTTACTATTATTTATGAAGGAATGGATCATAATAGTGTAACCTTAACAAAAGATTCAACTGTTAATAAAGGAACACAAATAGGTATTGTAGGTTCTGCAGCAGAATCTGAAGATGGAAAAATGTCATCACTTCATTTTGCATACCTAGATAATTCAACCAATTCATATATTGATCCAACAAATATTGTAATTCCTTGTAGTGATCATTATGAAGGAGATAGTAATTCAGCAAAAGTTGTTAATGCTATAACATCATCTGGACTTCCAGAACAATTTAAAAATAAAATTCAATTAGCAGCATTACTTGGAAATTTACAACAAGAATCATCTATGACTTTCGATAAAATGCAAAAGTCTACTGATAATCATGAAAATCCACCTAGATGTACTTCATCAAGTGGATCAGATGGACATGCTCTTGGAATTGTTCAATGGGATGGAAGAAGAAATGGATTACTGGATTATGCAGCAGATAAAGGCTCAAAATGGTATAATCCAGATATTCAGTTAAATTATTTAATAGGTGAATTAACTGAAGGAGGAATAGCAGAATATCATACTACTTTCCAATTTGGAACAAAAAGTCATTTATATTATAATTTATTTATAAATGCTACAACAGTTGAAGCAGCAACAAAAGCTTTTTCAAAAGGATTTGAAAGATGTGGAAATTGTAGAGATGAAAAGAGAATTGAATATGCTAATCAATATTATCAAATGCTTCAATCAGGAAATTTATCTGATATAGGTGGTACAACAACTTCATCTAGTTCATCAACAACTTCATCTGTTGGATTAAAAAGTTGTTCTACTAATAGTGGAAATTCTAGTAATTATGGAGTTTCTTCTGGAAATGAAAGAATAGAATCATATATTAAATGGATGATTGATGTTGCTAATGATGATTCTCATGGATATAATCAGTCTAAAAGAGGATTCAATCCAGATGTTGATTGTTCTTCATTTGTATATTATGCATTAGTGAATAATAATATAATTTCAAATACTGGAAGTGCATTTGCTACTTCAAACATGGGTTCAGTATTAAAAAATAATGGATTTACTGAATTACCATATTCAGAGTCTAATTTACAAAGAGGGGATATTGTTGTTCTTCCTGGGCAACATACTGAAGTATATATAGGTAATGGACAAGCTGTAGCAGCGCATGCTGATTATTCATCTGGTTCACCAAAATATTCAGGTTCTTCAATTGTTGCTGGAGATCAAAATGGTAAAGAAGTAAATGTAGAATCACTATCTAAAATGAATTGGAGATTTATATATAGATTAAAATAAAATAGGTATTTCAAAATACCTATTTTTTTGGTATAATTTAATTATATTAATAACTGGAGATGAAAAAATGAAATTAAAGTTTAGAGCAGAAAAAAAAGATGTTATTGCATTTGGAATAATTTGTTTATTTTTATTATTCTTAATTGCAGTAATAATAAGTAATTTTGAATCTTTAATAAATTATGGAGTTCCTATTGGATTAAATCCTATTCCTGCATTTTATCCAGAAAATATAACTGCTACTTTATTAATATGGTTTGTTGTTATAGCAACTGCTTTAGGTGCTTCTGGATCTTATTTTTTTACTAGAGAAAAAGGTTTTGGATATACTAGTGAAAAAAAGGAAGATGGTTATGCAAGATGGGCTAAAGAAAAAGAAATTATTAATGCATTTAAAGTTGAAAAAGTTCCTTATTTAGAAAGTAAAAGTGAACATGCAGGTACACCTTTAGTATATGGTAAAGATTGTGCATATGTTGATGATGGTGAAAATCATACATTAGTTATTGGTGCGACTGGTTCAGGTAAGACATCAGGTATAATTGATCCAAGTATGGTTCATTTAATGAAGGGTAGAGAATCAATGATTGTCACTGATCCTAAAGGTGAAATATATGAACACCATTCAGCTAAATTAAGAGAATTAGGGTATGAAATTATTATCCTTAATTTCCGTGAACCTCAAAAAGGTAATTGCTGGAATCCTTATGATTTACCTTATTCTTATCAAAAGGATGGTAATTTTGATAAAGCTAATGAGTTATTAAATGACCTTGCAACTAATATAGTTGTTGATGGTAAAGGTGATGATCCATTCTGGCAAAATGCAGCAGCAGATTATTTAACAGGTATTGGTTTAGCTTTATTTGAAGATGCACCTAGAGAAACTATTAATATTAATAGTGTTAATTTAATGATTAATCAAGGTGAAGAAAGACATGGACCTAAAACATACATGCAAGAGTATTTCAATATGAAAGATAAAACATCTCCAATTGCTGTTAATATGGGTGCTATTGTAAACACTGCTCAAGATACAAAAGCTGGTGTACTAACTGTTTTACAACAAAAAGTAAAAACTCTTGCTGTTACTAAAAATCTTTCAGAAATGCTTTCAAAAAGTGATTTTGATATGGCCAGTATTGGAGAAAAACCAACAGCTGTATTTATAATTATTCAAGATGAAAAAACTACTTATCATTCACTAGCAACTATTTTTATTAAACAATGTTATGAATCATTGATTACAGTTGCTCATAAACATGGGGGAACACTTCCAGTTAGAACAAATTTCTTAGTTGATGAGTTTGCAAATATGCCTAAATTTAAGGATATTACTACAATGGTTACAGCAGCTAGATCTAGACATATTAGATTTACTTTTATCATTCAAAACTTTGCTCAAATAGTTCAAACATATGGTGAACAAGAAGCTGAAACTATCCGCGGTAACTGTGGGAACTTAATTTATTTATTAACAGGTGAATTAAAAGCATTAGAAGAAATAAGTAAATTATGTGGAGACAAATTAGTTAGAGTAGGTAAAGATAAAAAAGAAGAAACTAGGCCTTTAATAACTATTTCAGAACTTCAAAGAATGAAAGTTAATGAGTTTATATTATTAAAACAAAGATGTTATCCTTATAAAGGTAAAATAAGGCAAGGATTCAGTAATGATTTTGGTTTTGGTAAAGGCGAAGATTATTTTGGTAAAAATATAGTTTATCCAGAGAGAACTATGGATGAAATTCCAGTATTTGATTTAAAAGAATTTATTAATGAAAAAACTAATAATAATAGTAATGTTAGTTCAAATAGAATGCCTTCTAATAATCCATTTTTAAATCAATCTCCAGCACCAAATCCATTTATGAATGATGATTTTGATATTGATGAAATGATAAAGAATATTGATAAACAAATTGCGGAACTTGAAAAACAAGAAAAAGAAGAACAAGAAAAGTTAAATGCTGAAAAAGAAAATAAAGATTCAAATAATGAATCTGAAATGGATAATGTTAAAGATGCTGAATTTGAAGAAAAAGATATTGAATTAGAAGGTGAAAATGCTCCTAAAGCAAAAGAAATTGTTCATAGTAATATGGTAGATTTTACAAATTTTGAGCAAAAAAATGATAATATAGAAACAAAAGAAGAAAATAAAGAAAAGAATGAAGAAGAATTAGATGATTTCTTTGATGATTTCTTTGATGTTGAATAAAAAAATTAGATTTATTAAATCTAATTTTTTTAATTATTACTCCTATTAGGACTAAACCCCCAAAATAAGAAAAATAAAATGAATATTACTATTAAAATTGCCCAAATATAGCCATAATTATTATCATTTGCTGGATAAGGGTAAACAGGATATCCACACATTGTTATACTCCTTTCAATATATAATATTAAATAAGTTAAATTTTAAATATTATATTTAACTATTTATAATAGCATCTACAATATTATATTCTAAAGCTTCTTTTGCGTCCATAAAATAATCTCTATCTGTATCTTTTTCTACTTCTTCTAGTTCTTTATTACAATTAATAGATAATATTTTATTGATTTTCTTTTTTTCTTTTATTATTCTATCAGCTGCTATTTGTATTTCTGATGCTTGACCATTTACTCCTCCAATAGGTTGATGAATCATAACTTCAGCATTAGGTAATATATATCTTTTTCCTTTTGTACCACTAGATAATAATATTGCTGCCATAGATGCAGCCATTCCTATTCCTATTGTAGAAACATCACTTTTTATATAATTCATAGTATCATAAATTGCCATACCACTAGTTATACTCCCTCCAGGGGAATTAATATAAATACTTATATCTTCATTACTAATAGAATCTAAATATAATAATTCTGAAATAATAATATTAGATGTAATATCATTAATTTCACCTGTTAATAAAATCACTCTATCTTCTAATAATTTTGAAAATAAATCATATACTATTTCTTTATTATTATTTTTATCTAATATATTTGGAACATAATTCATTTTTATCACCTAATTATATAATAGTATTATTTTAAAGAAATATTCATATAAATAAGTGACAAAATACCTTTTTTTATGTTAAAATTAATAAGAATAGGATGTGTATAAAATGCTTACAATTTCAATTCTTTATAACAATAAAAAATACTTATATAATAAGGGTACTACTTTACTAGAAATATCTAATTATTTTCAAAAAGATTTTAAAGATAGAATAATAGTGGGTGAAATAAATGGTGTGATTAAAGATTTAAATACACCCGTATTAACTAATTCTGTAATAAAGTTTTATGATAAGAATTCTGTTGAAGGAAATAAAGTTTATGAAAATGGATTAGTATTTATATTAATAAAAGCATTTTTAGAAGAATTACAACAAGATATAAGAATTATGCATTCTATAGATAAAGGAATATATATTAAAACAAAACTAATTAATAAACAATTACTTGATAGAGTAAAAAGAAAAATGGACGATATAATAAAAAATGATCTTCCTATTGATAAAATATTAATTAATAAGTTAGATGCGATAAATTATTTTTCAAGAATAAAAGTTGATGATAAAGTTAAACTTTTAAAATATAATACAAATAGTAATATAAATTTATATAGATTAGAAAACTTATATGATTATTTCTTTTTTAATTTACCTATTTCTACAGGTTATATAAACAGTTATAAACTTAATCTAATAGATGCAGAGAGTTTTGTATTATCTTTTCCAAATATATATACTGATAAAATAACATATAAACATCATGAAAAATTATTTCAAGAATTTATTAATTATTCAAATTGGTGTGAAAAATTATCTATTAGATCTGTTTCTGATTTAAATGAAAAAATTTCTACAGGAAAAATAGATGATTATATTTTATTATCAGAAATGTACCAAAATAATAAATTAATGGAAATAGCTAAAACTATTTCTGAAAATAAGAAGATTAAAGTAGTATTAATCTCAGGTCCTTCCGCATCAGGAAAAACAACTTCTTCTAAGAAATTAAGATTGTATTTAAAAGGATTTGGAATAAATACTAAATCTTTATCTATAGATGATTATTTTAAAGATAGAGATAAAACTCCAAAAAAAGAAGATGGAACTTATGATTTTGAATCTATTAATGCAATAGATATAAGTTTATTTAATAAACATTTAACAAAATTATTATCTGGTCAAAGAATTAAAATACCAACTTTTGATTTTATAAAAGGTTCTAAGGTATATAATAATTATTTAGAAATTGGTGAAAATGAAGTATTAATTATTGAAGGATTACATGCTTTAAATAATGAATTAACTAAAGATATTGATAAAAAAAATAAATTTAAGATATATCTTTCTCCATTAACAGTTTTAAATCTAGATAAACATAATAGAATAAAGACTACAGATAATAGATTATTAAGAAGAATAGTAAGGGATAATAAAACTAGAGGATATAATGCATCCCAAGTTTTAAATATATGGAAAAATGTAAGGGAAGGAGAAGAAGAAAATATTTTCCCTTATCAAGATGATGTAGATGTAATATTTAATACTACTTTATTATATGAAATAGGTGTATTAAAAACTTATGTTGAACCATTATTATATTTAGTACAAGAAAAAGATGAATTTTATAAAGATGCGATTAGATTATTAAATTTATTAAAAAATGTTTTACCAATACCTAGTGAAAATATTCCTAAGGATTCAATACTTAGAGAATTTATAGGTGGAAGTTATTTTGAATAGGAGGAAATATATATGATTAAAGTAGCAATTAATGGTTTTGGAAGAATAGGTAGACTTGCTTTTAGATTATTATTAGAAGAAGAAAATGTAGAAGTTAAAATGATTAATGATTTAACTGATAGTAAAATGCTAGCGCATTTATTAAAATATGATACTAGTGAAGGAATATTAAATAAAAATATTAGTTATAACGAAAAAGGAATAATTGTTGATAATAAATTGATTGATGTTTATAGTAAGCAAGACCCTACTAATTTACCTTATAAAGAATATGATATAGATATAGTTTTAGAGTGTACTGGTTTATTTACAACATATGAAAAAGCAGTAAATCATATAAAAGCAGGTGCTAAAAAAGTAATTATTTCCGCACCATCAAAAGATGAAAATATAAAAACTATAGTATATAATGTAAATCATGAAAATTTAAATAAAAATGATAATATTATTTCTTGTGCTAGTTGTACAACTAATTGTTTAGCACCGGTTTTAAAACTTATAAATGATAATTATAAAATTAATATTGGTTATATGAATACAATTCATGCATATACAAATGATCAAAATTTATTAGATTTACCACATAAAAAAGGTGATTTAAGAAGAGCTAGAGCAGCTGCTAGTAATATAGTTCCAACTTCTACAGGTGCTGCTTCTGCAATTGGAAAAGTAATTACAGAATTAGAAGGAAGAATTGATGGCAGTGCTTATAGAGTACCAGTAGTATCAGGTTCTATTATTGAATTAACTTTAGAATTAGAAAAAAGAGTTACTGAAGAAGAAATAAATGAATTATTTAAGAAAAATATTAATGAAACTTTAGGATATAATGATGAAGAAATTGTTTCTAGTGATATAATAGGTATTAAACAAGGTTCTTTATTTGATAGTACATTAACAAAAGTTATTACAACCGAAGATAAACAATTAGTAAAAGTATCTTCTTGGTATGATAATGAAATGAGTTATACTGCTCAAATGATTAGAACATTAAAATATTTGGGAGAATTAAAATGAAAAGAGAAAGAGAAAAACATATAACAAGATTACACATTATATTATTTTGTTTATTCTTAATATTTTTAATAACTATTTTTGTAATATTTAAAGTTAAACAATCTAAAAGTATTAATAAATATCATGACTTAGAAAAAGAAATGGTAAATGCTACTGATAAGTATTATCAAATTAATAATTTAGTACTTGCAGATGGTAATGAAAAGAGAATTACTTTAAATCAATTAAAAAAACAAAACCTAATATATAGTGAAGTCGCATCAAAATGTAAGGGATATGTATTATCTACAAGTGAAAAGAATTTTGATGGTGAATATGAAATAACAAATACAGCATATATAAAATGTTCTAATAAGTATATGACATCAAACTATGAAGAATACTAATAGGAGGTCATAATGGAAGAAACAAAATTTTTTACAAAAGGAAAATTAATAATAATTGGTATATTTTTATTGATTATTGGTTTAATTGTTGGAGGTATATTTTTAAGAAGAACTATACTTAGAAAACAATATATTAAATTAGAAAATCAAATTAATAATGCTGCACCAAATTATTTGTCTATAGAAAAAATTACATTAAAAAATAATCAATATAGAAAAATAAATATTTCTGAAATAATGAGAGATAAAATAATAACTGATCCACAAACAGTAAAAAAAGTTAGTGATTGTAATGGTTATGTAATTGTTAGAAATCAAAATAAAAAAAATACGTTTAAAACATATTTAAAATGTAAAAATATTTATATTACAAAAGGTTATGGAAGTAAGGAAACAGGTTCATTAAATACATCTAAAACTCAAAGTGAAAAGGATACAACAAAACCAGTAATTACATTATTAGGTTCTAGTAAAGTAACAGTTAAATTAAATAGTGAATATAAAGATAAAGGTGCAACTGCATATGATAATATTGATAAAAATATTACTAAAAAAATAAAAGTAACAGGTAATGTTGATACATCTAAAGAAGGTACTTATAAAGTAGTATATAAAGTTTCAGATAAGGCAGGAAATGAAGCTAGTAAGACTAGAACAGTCATAGTTAAAGAAAATGCTGATTCAGATAGTAAAAAAGATACTACTATACCAGTAATAACATTTACTTCTCCAGAATCATATCAATCTGTATGTATTGGTAGTAAAGTAGATATAAGTAAAACAGGAGTATATGGTTATACTGCAACTGATGATATAGATGGGGATATTACAGATAAGGTAGTAATTGAGGGAGATACTGGAGTTATTAATAAAGAAGGTACTTATACAGTAAAATATTCTGTTAAAGATAATTCAAATAATTTAGCAGTAGCTGAAAGAAAATTTGGTGTAGTATCATGTTCAAAAGCTAATACAACAACTACAACACCAAGTACACCTTCTTCAACACCAAATACATCTAATAACAGTTCATCAAGTTCATCATCATCAAGTTCATCAACAAGTACACCAGCGACAGGTACATTTACACCACCAGCAACAAACACAACTATTTCAGTAACAAAAATAAATGCAAATGATGTAAGATTATTAGTAGGTGGTTCTGCAAATGTAAATGCTTCAGTTGAACCAAGTAATGCAACTAATAAAGTACTTAATTATACTTCAAGTAATACTTCAGTTGCTGTAGTTGATGGAAGTGGAACAGTAAGAGGATTATCAAAAGGAAGTACAATAGTAAAAATCACTGCACATAATGGTATTCAAAAAGCTGTTTATGTAGTTGTAGAATAAGACTAAAGTTTATAAGTAAAAAAAATTAGATGATTTGAAAGATTAATTAAAAAGATAAAAAGATTTTTTATCTTTTTTTCTTTTAAAACTTATAGTATAATATTATTAGAATAAGAGGGATATATATGAGTTATTTAAATAAAAAAGAATTAGATATATTAAAAAAATATTTTAATGCTGCAAATTATTTATCAGTAGGACAATTATATTTAAAAGATAATCCTTTATTAAAACAACATATTACTAAAAAAGATGTAAAAAATATAATACTAGGTCATTTTGGAACAGTCCCAGGTCAAAACTTCATATATACTCATTTAAATAGAATTATAAAAAAATATGATTTAAATATGATATATATTTCTGGTCCAGGACATGGAGGTAATGCTTTACTTGCAAATTCATTTTTAGATGGATCTTTATCAAGTGTATATGAAGATATTACTCAAGATGAAAAAGGAATGAAAAAATTATTTAAATCATTTAGTTTTCCAAGAGGTTTTTCTTCTCATGCATCTGCGCAAATTCCAGGATCAATTCATGAAGGTGGAGAATTAGGATATAGTTTAGCGCATTCTTATGGTGCAGTTCTTGATAATAAAAATTTAATTTGTGCTTGTGTAATAGGTGATGGGGAAGCAGAAACAGGACCTTTATTAACATCTTTAAATGGAAATAAATTTCTTAATAAAGATAAAGATGGAGTTGTCTTACCTATTATTCATTTAAATGGTTTTAAAATATCTAATCCAACAGTATTATCTAGAATGAGTAATGAAGATTTAATAAATTTATTTTCAGGTTTTAATTATGATGTATATATAGTTGAAGATAAAGATTTAGATATGCTTCATGATAAAATGGCTTGTACTTTAGACATTATTATTCAAAAAATAAATAAAATTAAAAATTCTAATGATGATAATTTTAGATATCCTTTACTAATATTTAAATCTTTAAAAGGTTTAACAGGTCCAAAAATAGTAGAAGGAAAAATAGTAGAAGGAAGTTTTAGATCTCATCAAGTACCTATAAATATAACTTCAAATAATGAATCTAAATTTATGGAATTAGAAATGTGGCTTAAAAGTTATAAACCAGATGAATTATTTAATATAGATGGTTCAATAAAAAAAGAAATAAAAGAATTTTTACCAGAATTAAATAAAACTATGGGTTTAAATACTGTAACTAATAATAAAATAAAAGAATTAAAACTACCAAATTTTAAAGATTATTTAACAGATGATTTAAAAGATAAACAAGATACAACTGAATTAAGTATTTATTTAAAAGATGTTCTTAGATTTAATAACGATAGATTTAAAATATTCTCTCCAGATGAAATGTTATCTAATAGATTAAACCATGTATTTGAAGTAACAAATAGAAGATGGAATATGTCAATAAATAAAGATGATGAATATTTATCTAATGATGGATTAGTATTTGATTCATATTTATCAGAACATTTAATGGAAGGATTACTTGAAGGATATGTATTAACTGGAAGAAATGGTATTTTTACTAGTTATGAAGCATTTATTAGAGTTGTTGATTCTATGGTTAGTCAACATGCTAAATGGATACAGAATAAAAATACTGTTCCATTTAGAAAAGATATATCTTCTTTAAATCTATTACTAACATCTCATTTATGGCAACAAGATCATAATGGATTTACACATCAAGATCCAGGTTTTGTTAACCACTTATTAAATATGAATAATAATTTAGTAGATGTATATTTTCCTGTTGATTCTAACTCTTTAATCGCTGTAACAGATAAATGTTTGAAATCAAAAAATAAAATTAATGCAATCATCGCATCAAAACATTTATCCAAACAATATTTTAATAAAGAAGAAACATTAGAATTAATAAAAAATGGATATATAGTTTTAAAAGAATTTAATGATGAAAATCCAGATATAATATTATGTTCTATAGGAGATACTGTAACAAGAGAAGTATATGAATGTGCTAAAATATTAAAAGATAATAATATTAAAGTAAAAGTAATAGTAATTATTGATTTATTAAAATTAAAACTTGATTGTAATAAAGGTTTATCTAATGAAGAATTTGATAAATTATTTACTAAAGAAAAACCTATTATTATTAATTACCATGGTTATGAAAGTGCTATTAGAGAATTAATATATAATAGAAATAATAAAAATATATTTATAAATGGATATAAAAATATTGGTATGATAACAACATCATTTGATATGAAAGTATTAAATAAAATAGATAGATTTAATTTAATTATTAAGGTTATAAATATTTTAGATAAACAAGAAGAACAAATAAAATTATATGAATATTGTTATGAAAAATTATTACAACATGAACAATATATACTAGAAAATGGTCAAGATATGGATGAAGTACTTTAATAATTAAAAAAAATATGATATATTATATAATCAGATTTCAATTTGAAATCTTTTTATTTAGATAGGGGACTAAAATGAAATATGCTGTTATAGTAGGAGCATCTTCTTCAATAGGAGAAAACATCGCAAAAACATTATTAGATAATAAATATAATTTAATATTAACTTATAATAATAATGAAATAAATAAAGAAATATTTAATAATAAATTAAATATTGAAATTATTAAATGTGATGTTACAAAAGAAGAGGATATAATTAATTTATACGAAAAAACTAAAAATAAAAATATTGAACTATTAATAAATGCACAAGCTATTTGTTTAGATAATTATATTAATGATAAAACAAAAGAAGAATTTATGAAAGTATTAGAAGTAAATCTAGTAGGTACTTTTTTAACAACAAAATATATGTTAAAAATAATGAAAAAAGGAGATATAATAAATATATCTTCTTTAGATAGTACAAAATCTTTTAATAATTATAGTGTAGATTATATTGCATCAAAAGCAGGTGTAAATTCACTAGTTAAAACTATGAGTTTAGATTATAAAGATATAAGATTTATTTCAATATTATTACCTTTTGTTGATACTAGTTCTATTAGAGAAATGAATGAAGAATTATTAAAAGAAGAAATGAATAAATATAATCAAAAAAGATTAATGACTGTTAGTGAAGTATCAAATAAAATAATAACTATTATAAATGATAAAACTATTAAGTCTGGTTCAATTATTGAAGTGGAGGATTTTTAATGGATGTTTTAAAATATGTTTTAGACACAGAAAAAGAATTAAAACAAGAATTTGAAAAAATTGATGAAATTTCTTTTTACAATAGTAAAAAAGTATTAGATGCATTTAAAAAATATAATTTAAGTGAAAAAGATTTTGTTTCTTCTACTGGTTATGGATATGGAGATATAGGTAGAGAAAAAATAGAAAAAATATATAGTGAAATATTTAATGCAGAAGACTCATTAGTTAGAAGTCAATTTATTTCTGGTTCTCATGCTTTAACTGTATGCTTATTTTCTTTATTAAGACCAAATGATTTATTATTGAGTATCTCAGGAACTCCATATGATACTTTACATGAAGTGATTGGTATAAAAGATAATGATTCATCTTTAAAATCTTTTAATATTAAATATAATGAAATAGATTTATTAAATGATGATTTTGATTATGAAAAAATAAAACAGTATATATCTAATAATAAGGTTAAAGTAATTGAAATACAAAGATCAAAAGGTTATAGTACAAGAAAAAGTATATCAATAGAAAAAATAGAAAAAGTATGTGACCTAATAAAAAGTATAGATAAAGATATAATTATTATGGTTGATAATTGTTATTGTGAATTTGTTAGTAAAAAACAAGTATTAGAAACTAAAGCAGATATTATTGTAGGATCTCTAATTAAAAATTTAGGTGGCGGAATTGCACAAAATGGTGCGTATATCTGTGGAAAAAAAGAATTAATTAAACTATGTAGTGAAAGATTAAATCTTCCAGGAGAAGGTAAAGAAGTAGGACCTTCATTAGGTTTTAATAAAGATATTCTATTAGGTTTATACTTATCAGTTAATGCGGTTAATGCTTCATTAAAAACAGCAATATTAACAAGTAGAGTTATGGAAAAATTAGGTTATGATGTAGAACCAAAATATAATGAAGAAAGAGTTGATATTGTACAAAGTATTATTTTTAATGATAAAGATAAATTAATAAAGTATTGTCAAGGTATTCAAAAAGGGTCTGCGATTGATTCGAATGTAACTTTATTACCATCAGATATGCCTGGATATGACGATCAAATAATAATGGCTAGCGGTTCTTTCACTCAAGGATCTAGTATAGAATTATCATGTGATGGACCAATTAGAAGTCCTTATATTGCTTATCAACAAGGATCACTTACATATGAATATGGAAAGTTAGGCTTAATAAATGCTGTTGAGGAATTATTAAATGAATAATATAGATGAATTAATTAATAAAACTATTAATGATAATAAAATTAATAGAATAAATGATAACTTGTATTTAACAAATGAACAAATAGAAATACTAAAAAGATATAATATAAATTATAATACAACAATAAATGAATTAATCTATGAAATAGAAGACATCTTAAATGAAGAATATATAGAAGATTTAGATAGAGTTTCTAAATCAATAAGTGAATTTAATTATTATCATAATACAAATAAGTAAAAGAGGAATTATAATGCAAAATAAAAATGATTTTAATGAATTATTAAAACAACACGAAAATAGTTATTATAATATTGAAATAGATTCAAAAAAATATAAATTTAAAATAAAAGAATTATTATTACTACTTAATAAAGATAATTTTAAAGAAATTATTAGTAAACCAAGTATTAATAATATAAAAACAGATTATTATTTATATGCTTTATTAAGATTTGTTAATGAATATAATACAATAGAAAACTATTCTTTAAATAACAAAATAACTGATAATATAAAAGAAATAATAAAAAAAGATTTATATGCGATTAATAAATTAACAGAAACTTCTTATGAAATAAAAGAAAAATATGATATAAATATTAATTTAAAAAAAGATATAGTTTTTTCATTACCTGATGATTTAAATAAATTAGAAAAAGCTATTTATATATATATTAAATTATGTACTAAATTAACTTATGATCAAGAATACTTTGCGACTAATCAATTAGGAAATCCACACTTAAGACATTCAAAATTAGAAAATATAAAAACAATTGATTTTCAAAATAATGAAGTGGTTTGTTATGATTTTGTCGCTATTTATTGTAAATTTTTAGATATGTTAAAAATTAATTATACAGTAATTCCAAAGGAAGATAACAATAGTGTTTTTGGTGATGGACATGTATCTATATTATTTAGATATGATAAATATATAATCAAAGTAGATTCAACTAAATCTATATTAGAAGGAGATTTAACTTTTTCTAAAATTGGTAAAAACTTAAATGGTATTTATACTTTAAATAATAATATAGATACTAAAAAAGAATTTAAAGAAACAGTAAATAAAATATATGGTGAAATAAAAAAAGAAGATAACATAGAATCTTTAGATCATATTAATGTTAAAGATGATGCTAGTTTTTTTTATAAACTAAATATATTTTTTATGAATCTTAATAGAACTAATTTAAAAGGAATAGATGCATATGCATATGCAATTGAATTAAAAAATAAGATATTTAAAGATTCAAATAATATGAAATTATTAATAATTAGTAATAATAAAACAAATAATAATAAACAAGCAATGCCTTTATTAATAATAATCGCTAATCCAGAAGGTTTAGATAACGAATATTATAATACTTATTATACATATACTGATGCAAATAGAATTTGCTTAATTGGTAAAGAACAAATCCAGCAAAAAACAAATGATAATACTTTTGAATACTTAGATAATGATGATATTATACCAGGAATTAAAAATGGTAAAACAAAATCTTATGAAATATAAAAAAGATTACTATGAAGTGAACCCCATTTTGGACACTTTAAAAAAAAGTGACTTTAATGTAAAATAACATCTCAAAGAAAGGAGATGTTATTTTATTATGGGTAAACATTATGATATAGAATTTAAAAATACAATTTTAAGTGAATATTTA
>JAEIGA010002933.1_pt1 | contig 26882 bp, 34 predicted proteins | sample 9270691 | NCBI WGS metagenome assembly JAEIGA01 (sample SAMN17057246, study PRJNA624740) | gut metagenome | biome: biome; isolation source: fecal sample | host: Bos grunniens | place: China: Xizang | collected 2019 | reverse complement strand
CGAGCCACTGCTTTCCTTTTAGGGAACAGCGAGGAGCGGCGACTTCTGCCCATCCTCTACATGATTGACGACCCGGCAAAGTGGGACGACATCGACGAACTGAGGAAAGCCAATCCCAACATGGGCGTGAGCGTTTCTGCGGACTTCTTCCTTGAGGAGATTGCCATCGCTCGCAACAGCATGAGCAAGCTCGCAGAGTTTAAGACAAAATACTGCAATATCAAGCAGAGCAGCACACAGGCATGGCTGCCTTTTGAGGTGGTGGATGCGGTCACTCAAGAGTAGCTCAGCATTGAGGACTTTCGGGGGCGCTACTGTGTCGGCGGCATCGACCTCTCTCAGACCACCGACTTGACCGCCTGCTGCGTTGTCATCGAGAGAGATGGCAAGCTCTACACCTTCGCTAAGTTTTTCATGCCGGAGAATAAGATTGACGAGCTACAACAGCGGGAGGGTGTTCCCTATAGGCTCTATGTCAGCAAGGGGCTCATCCAGTCCAGTGGTGAGAACTTCGTGGACTACAATGACTGCTTCGAGTGGTTTAGATCCCTAGTCGAAGATTATGAAATCCTTCCGCTTAAAGTTGGCTATGACCGCTACTCTGCCCAGTACTTGGTGCAGCAAATGAGTCAATACGGCTTCCACATGGATGATGTCTTCCAAGGTGATAACCTCACCCCGGTCATCCATGAGGTGGAAGGTCTGCTCCGCGATAAGACTCTACAACTCGGCACCAATAATCTCCTCAAGGCTCACTTCCTCAACGTAGGCATGAAGCAGAACGAGGAGACAAGAAAAATCCGCCCGGTCAAGATTGACCCTCGGTGTCACATCGATGGCTTTGTGGCCGTCATCGATGCGCTGACAGTGAGGCAGAAATGGTATGACCAAATTGGCGAACAGCTTATAAACAAGTGAGGAGAGAAAATGGGAGCTTTTGATTTTCTTTTTAAGAAGCCCAAGGCGAAGCAGGAAGTAAACAGCTATTTCAAGATGCTTGATGGCTACACTCCTGTGTTCACTACTTATGACGGCGGCCTCTATGAGATGGAACTTGTCCGCGCCTGCATCCACACCTTTGCGACTCATTGTAGCAAGATGCTGCCGGAGGTCTCGGGTGCTGACACTCGTGGAGTCAAGGCCATGCTTGACGGCAAGCCCAACCCCTTCATGACATCGGCTCAATTTATCTATAAGGCCGCCACCATCTACGAGACAAAAAACACTTGCTTCATTGTGCCGATGCTCGACAAGGCTGACAGGCTCGTGGGCTACTATCCTGTGAATCCTCGGCAGACTGAGGTCATCGAGGTGCAGGGCGAGCCTTGGCTGCGCTTTACATTTGACGACGGCAAGAAGGTCGCCTTTGAGCTGGCTCGGGTCGGTGCGGTGAGTAAGTATCTCTACAACAGCGACATCATGGGCGAGAGCAATAATGCGCTCAAGTCCACCCTTGACCTCATCCACACTCAAAATCAAGGCATCGCTGAGGGCATCAAGAACAGTGCGAGCTTCCGCTTCATGGCGGTCTTGAATAACCTCATGAAGGCCGACGACCGCAAGAAGCTCCGCAAGGAAATCGTGGACACTACTCTCGACAAAGAGTCTGGCGGCTTTGCTCTGTTCCCCTCTGGCATGACTGTGCAGCAGATTCAAAGCCAAGCCAAGATTGTAGATCCCGAGCAGATGGCCATCATCCAGACTCGGGTGCTCAACTACTTCGGCTGCAATGAGGACGTGCTCCAAAACAAGACCGTCGGTGATGCGTGGTCTGCCTACTATGAGGGCAAGATTGCACCCTTCGCCATCCAACTGTCACAGGCCATGACTTGCATGACCTACTCGCACAACGAGCGGGCAAGAGGCAATGCAGTGGTGTGGACAGCCAATCGCCTCCAGTACATGACCAACACTGACAAGCTCCAAGTGAGCTCGCAGATGTTTGACCGAGGCATCATGAGCATCAACGACATCATGAACATCTGGCAGTTGCCGGAGGTGCCCGATGGCGACAAGCGCTATATCCGCAAGGAGTACACCGAAGTGAGCAAACTGAACGAGGGCGACGAGCCCGCACCGACTCAAGAGGAGGAAAACAATGACACCGAACATCAAGACCAAGCTCAAGAATGAGATGCAGGTCCGCTCGATGCAAGTCTTTGCCCCTGTGGCAGATGCTAAGCGCATCGACTCCAACTTCTATGTGGAGGGCTATGCGGCCCGCTTTGAGCCTTATGTGTTTTTTGAGGACGAGAACGGTCCTGTCTATGAGCGCTTTGAGCGCGGCTGTTTTGACAACTGCGACATGAGCGACATCATCCTCCAATTTAATCACCAAGGCACTGTCATGGCTCGGCAGAGCAATGACTCGCTGATTGTGGAAGTCGATGAGAATGGACTTTTCACCGCTGCCGACCTTAGCAGAACAGAAGCCGCCCGGCGACTGTATGAGGAAATCAGTGCGGGCATGATAACCAAGATGTCTTGGGGCTTCTATCCCGGCACCTATTACTACGACAGGGAGAGCCGCACCATCATCCACAAGACTGTCAAAAAGGTCTTTGATGTGTCTGCGGTCAGCATCCCCGCAAACAACAATACCGAAATCAATGCTCGTGGATGGGTCAACGGAGTGATTGACCTCGCCGCCCGGAGTGAGGCAGAGCTTGACGAGAGGCGCAGAAAACTGCGGCTCAAATTAAATTTACAGGAGGTCAATCGCAATGAGAATTGACGAAATCAATGCACGGCTGACCGAGATCCGTGGTCTGATTGATACCGCTTCCGGCGCTGAGCTTACCGCTCTGGAGGACGAAGTGAACAAGCTGACCGCAGAACGGCAGCAGATTATGGACGAGGTACAGACTCGTCAGCAGATGCGTGACAGCATCGCCGCCGGTCTTGTTACTGGCACCATCATCGAAAATCATGAGGAGGAAAACACTATGGAAAACCGCAATTTCACTCTGGCATCTGAGGAGTACCGCTCCGCGTTTCTGAAGAATCTGCGCCACGAGGACATGACTGAGGTCGAGACTCGTGCATTCACCCATCTGACCACCAACACCACCAAGCCCCTGCCTACTGTGATGCAGAATCGCATCATCGACTTGATTGGCGAGGCTCACCCCATCGTGGCTGATGTCTACCGCATGGACTCCAACACTGCCATCACCATCCCTGTGTGCAAGAGCATCACCGCTGATGCCGGTGCAACTGAGGAGGGCGCAGCCTCCAACGAGATGGAGTTTGTGTGGAGCGATGTGAGCCTGTCCGGCGACGACTACACCGCAGCCGTCAAGCTGTCCTACAAGATGCAGCGCATGGCGATTCCTGCTTTCGAGGACTATCTGGTCTCCCAGATTGCTGCTCGTCTGGGTGCCAAACTGGCCGCAGGCATCGTGGCAGCCATCAAGGCAGGCGTTGCTGAGGGCAACAAGATTGCTACCGGCGTGAACTACGCCAATCTGTGCGCAGGCTTCGGCGAACTGAAGCGCGTGGGCACTGTCGTGGTGTACGGCACTCGCAAGGGCGTCTACAACAAACTGGTCGGCATGGTGGACAGCAACAAGCGCCCCATCTTCCAGAATCCCATCACCGCATCCGCTGCCGGTGCACTGTTGGGTGCTACCATCAAGTTTGAGGATGCCATCGGCGACAACGAGCTGCTGATTGGTGACCCCTCCAAGTATCTGCAGAACGTGGTCGCTCCCATCATCATCGAGTCCGCCAAGGACATCGACAACCATGTCGTGACCTACTCCGGCTACACTTGCCAGGAGGGTGCGCTGACTGATGACAGAGCTTTCGCTCTGGTCTCCGAGGCCTAATAACTCGGGCGGGGTGAACAGCCCCGCCCATCCCTTTGAGGAAGGAGGAGCCGCATGACGACTCTGGAAAAAATCAAGCTCGCCATCCGCATCAGCCATGGCAAGCTCGACAATGACATCCAAGCGGACATTGATGCCTGTATGGCTGACCTCCGTGTCTGTGGCATCATCCATGCCAAGGAGGATGACCCGCTCATCTTCAATGCCGTCAAACTGTGGTGCAGAGCCCTGTACACAGACGACACCGCCAAAGCCGCTGAGTGGCAGCGGAGGTACGATGCACTCAAGGCCTGCTTGATGAATGCTGAGGGCTATGGATGGAGGGATGGCGATGAATGAGGTCGCTACCCTTATCAAGCGAGAGTACGGCAAGGAGGATGTCCTCCGTGAGGTGCTCTGCGGAGTCCGTAGCGTCGGCATGAAGGAGTTTTACTCTGCCAACAGCACAGACTTCCACCCCGAGCTCAAGCTCGTGCTCGCCGACTATTTGGACTACAACGATGAGACCCTCGCCGACTTCAATGGTGTGAGGTATCGCATCTTGAGGACATACCGAGTCGGTCAAGAGTTGGAGCTCACACTGGAGCGGGCCTCAAAGGAGGAAGGTGAGGCCGATGGCTAGAGACTACTCTAGCGAGCGCCGCAAGGTGAGGACTGTCCGCATCGGCGACAGTAGCCTCGACAAGGAAGTCCGTGGAATGCTGACCATGTACGCGGCAGACATCACGGATGCCATTGATGCAGCAGGCGCAGAGATGGTGAAGAAGTTGGTCAAGCTGACCCGAGACTCCGCCCCTGTGCGGACTGGCGGCTATTACCAAGCTATCACCTCCAAGACTGTCCGCAGACCTTCGGGCAACCTCTACATTTGGGGAGCGGGCTCTCGACATGGTCGCCTCACGCACCTACTTGTCAAAGGTCACCCGACCGGCAACGGCGGGCGGACTAATGGCGACCCCTTCTTGGCTGATGCCTTGAAGGTGGTCTTGCCCGAGTATGAGAAGAAAGTGGTGGAAGCAATCAAGAATGCTGAATGATATTTTGAAAGCCGCCTCCATTCCTTCGCAGGCGGCAAGATTCCCCGACCCTCCTGCTGTCCATGCTGTCTACTTTGACAGCTTGGATGCAGACGGTCCCGACGAAGGCCCTCGCCGCATCTACTCGCATGACTGCACTGTGGAACTTTACGCACCGACTACCAAGAAGGGCGAGACGGCTCTGCTCCAGTTGATTGCTGAGTTGGATGCCCGCGGGATCTCCTACACCACCCAAGGGTGGTATTGGCTTGATGCTATCAAAAGCTATCAAGAAGTAATCGAATTTACCTACATCGAAAAAACCTAAGAGGAGGAAAACCCAATGAGAACTAATCCCGACAAGATTACTCTGGGCTCTGGCAAGGCCTACATCATGGAGTACTCCGGCACCATGCCCGAAGTCTCTGTCGTCTGTGTAGACGAAAATGTTCTGGGCAAGATCCAGGGCGGCGCAGAGCTGACCTACACCGCTGAGACCCATGAGGAGAAGGATGACCTCGGCACTGTTGCCAAGGTGGTCATCACTGCTGAGGAAGCCATCCTCAAGCTCGGTCTGATTACCTTTAACGGCGATACTTTGGCCAAACTGGCCGACCGCTGCAAGGTCACCGAGGCCGCAGGCAAGCGCACCCTGCACATCGGTGGTGCAGGCAACGCACAGGGCAAGGAGTGGGTGGTCTGCTTCCATCACGAAGACCCCACCGATGGTGACATCTGGGTCATGGTGCGTGGTGCTAACCAAGCAGGCTTGACTCTGACTTTTGCCGTGGATGCAGGCACCAAGATTGAGCCCGAGTTTAAGGCTCTGCCTTGCGATGACAACGGCACCCTCATCACCTACATCGAGGAAGTCAAAGCATCCTAAAACCAACAGCGGGGGGCATCACAGCCTCCCGCTACTTTTGCATAGAGGTGAATCATGAACACTTTCAGCTTTAACAAATACCGCCCGCCCATCCTGTCCATCGAAATGCCGGACGAGGAGGGCACAGTCCTCCACATTGTCCCGCCCACTGTGGACTTGCAGGAGGAACTGCGAGCCACCGCCAAAGACCTCAATGCGCTCTTGGCCGGTGGCGAGGATGACAAGAGAGTGGCGCTCTTTGACTTGGCCGCTCGCTTGATGAGTTGTAACCGCAATATGCTCAAGATTACCCCGGAGAGTCTCCGCAAGACCTACCGCCTCGATGCTGAGGACTTGGTGGGCTTTTATGAGGCATACGTCTCTTTTTTGACAGGAATTGAAAACGCAAAAAACTGATGCTCCCGCAGAATCCAATGGCTGAGGACTCTGCGGGTCGTCATGATTATATCAACACCACTTGGGGCAAGAGACTCGTCGCTGAGTATAGCGGTCTCAATTTCCATCAAGTGGGCCAGCTCGACTATGGCACTTTTTTGCTCTGGCGGCGTGATGCCTACATCGCCGCTCTAAGTCGCACCGAGGAGGGGCAACAGTATCTTGATGACTGTTGGAGAATGGAGCAGACGAAGCCAGACCGGGCGAAACTACGACAGAAAGTAGGAAGGGGGGCATCTAATGGCCAGTAAAGCACTCAGAGGCTTGACCATTGAAATTGGTGGCGACACCACTGAACTCAACAAAGCACTTGACAAAGTAGACAAGCGCACCCGAAGCCTCTCCAGTGAGCTCGGTCAAATCAACAAAGCGCTCAAGCTAGACCCGACCAACACCGAACTGCTTGCCCAAAAGCAGAAGGTGCTCGCCGAGGCCATCAGCAACACCGAGGACAAGCTCAACACCTTGAAAGAGGCGGAGAAGCAAGTCCAAGCTCAATTTGAGCGAGGTGAGGTCTCACAGGAGCAAGTGCGAGCTCTGCGCCGTGAAATCATCGAGACCGAGAGAAAGCTCGACGGCTACAAGAATGCAGCCGAGGAGACTGCTGAGGCTGTGGACAAGCTCGGCGATGAGGCCAAGGGCACAGCCAAGGAATTGGGAGAGCAGGCGGATAAGGCTGAGGAAGCCGAGCAGGCGAGCGAGGATCTCGATGACTCCTCAAACGATTTGGCCAAGGGCGGACTCGCAGCAGTCGCTGCTGCCGCTGTTGCTGCCGTGACTGCCATCGTGGCACTCGCTGAGGAGTCGAGAGAGTATCGCACCGAGATGGCGAAGCTCGACACAGCTTTCCAAGACAATAACCTCAGCGCAGAAGCCGCCACCAAGACCTATGAGGATTTGCAGAGTGTGCTCGGCGAGACTGAGCAGGCAGTTGAGGCTGCCAACAATCTCGCTGCACTTTGCGACTCTGAGGAGGAACTGAATGACTGGACAGAAATCCTCACCGGCGTGTATGGCAAATTTGGCGCGAGTCTGCCTGTCGAAGGATTGGCAGAGGCGGCAAATGAGACCAAGCGAGTCGGTCAAGTCACGGGCCCCCTTGCCGATGCTCTTAACTGGGCGGCAAAGGCGGGCGAGACTTTTGGAGTCACTCTCAAGGAAAATACCAAGGCAAATGAGGAGTGGAACAAGAAAGTCAAGGAAGCCACAAAGGCTGAGGACTTCTTCAATCTTGCTCTGGAGGAGTGCTCCAGTGAGCAGGAGAGACAGCAGCTCATCACGGAGACCTTGACAAAGCTCTACGGCTCTGCTGCTGCTCAATTCAAGGCAACCAACAAGGAAGTCATCCGCTCCAATAAGGCCACCGAGAAGTGGAACAAGGCGACCGCTGAAATTGGTGAGACTGTCGAGCCTGTGGTCACGGACATCAAGGAGTTTGGTGTCACCCTCTTGGAGGATGCAGCCGAGCCTCTTGAGGACATCGCTGACTACATCCGCAGGAAGGTCTTGCCCGCTCTTAGAGATGCGGGCAACTGGGTCAAGCGAAACGGTCCCGAAATCAAGGCCACCTTGGTCGGCATAACTGCTGCCCTCGTGGCATATAAAACGGCGACCATCGCCGCGGAGGTCGCTCAGAAGGGACTCAAGACCGCAATCATGGCTACCGCTGTGGCGCAGAAAGCTCTTGACCTTGTTATGAAGTCCAACCCCTACGCCCTTATTGCCACCGCCGTGGTCAGTCTTACTGCGGCGCTTATAACTTTGGGCATCAAAATGGAAGAAGCCAGAAAGCCCGCCGATGCGCTGACCAAAGAGGAGCGCAAGCTCATGGCCGCCGCAGATGAAGCTGCTGAGGCCTTCCGTGAGCAAAGGGCTGCTACCGATGAGGCGCTTGCTGATGTGACTGCGGAGATGGACCACACCAAGAAATTGGCTGACGAGCTCCTCAAGCTCGCAGATGCTTCCGGCAAAGTCCAAGAGGAAAATCAAGAGCGGGCTCAGTTTATTTTGAACGAGCTCAACACCGCCCTCGGCACTGAGTACCAGATGGTGGATGGTGTCATCGTGAAGTACGACGAGCTCAAGACTAGCATCGACGAGGTCATCAAGTCCAAGCTCGCCAACTCCCTCATCGAGGCAGCCAATGCCGACTATGTGGCAGCAATCCAAGGCGAGGCCGAAGCTCTCGAGAATCTCAACCTCAAGGAAAAGGACTACCAGAATCAGCTTAAAATCACCCAAGATGCAGAGGCAGCATACTTAGATGCCCACGAGGCGTGGCAGCTTGCGATGGAGTCGGGTGACCACTACGCCATTGAAAGCGCCAACCAGATGCTGGGCCTCGCGGAGGGTAAATGGACTAAGGAGAAGGAAATCCTCGAAGACAAAAAAGCAAAGTATGAGGAAGCCGCTGCGACATATGGCCAACATTACAACACCATTGCCAACTACGAGGAGGCACAAGCCGCTGCGCTCTCCGGTAACTACGATTTGGCGGTGGACATCCTGTCCAAGAAGGGCGGGGTCTACGGCACCTATTCTGATAAGGTGGACGAGGAGACCGCCAAAGTCCTCGACACTCTCTACAAGGAGGCCATCGATGCAGGCCTTGAGGCTGAGCGCATCAAGAAGAACTTTGAGAATGGCGTGGATGGCTACACCGAGCAGATGGTCAAGGAAGCCGACAAGAACTACCAGAAAGCTCTGGAGGAGTTTGCGACCGCCTACGCAGATGCTGAGGGTGTCGGTGAGGACCTGACCGACGGCATGACCGCGGGCGCTGAGAAGGGGCGCAGCAGTCTCGCAATGAAAGCCCGCAGCTTGGTCTCGGGCTTCCTCAAAGCCGCAAGAGAAGCAGCGGACTCTCACTCTCCCTCCCGCAAGACCATGGAACTCGGCGAGGATCTCGGCGAGGGTGCGGAGATTGGTATCGATAAGAAGACCCCCGACATTGAGAGAGCCGCCACCAAGCAGATGTCGAGCATCCTTGATGCCTACAGTGCTCAAGAGGTCAATGCTCAGCGAGCTCTCCGTGATGTAGCGGAGCAGCAGAGCGCTCGACAGTTGGCGGGTCAGCAGGCTATGGCTTCCACCAACGGCCCTATGCTTGAGAAAATCCTTGCAGCTATCGAGAAGGGTCAAGTCATTGCCCTCGATGGCGATGCACTTGTGGGTGCTACCGCCAACAAGATGGACAATGCACTGGGTCGCCGCCGAGCACTCGCATCGAGAGGAGCAATCTAATGAACAAAAGAACTATAAAAATCGGCTCCTATGATACCGCAGAGCATGGGTGGACAATGTCCACCCTGTTCTTGAGCGAGCCGGAGCAAAAGACCAACTATGTCGAGAAGTCTGGCGGTGACGGCTCTTGGGACCTGTCCACTGCTCAGACTGGAGGCATCCCTCGCTACAGAAACCGCATTTTGACAGTGACCTTGGAGCATTCCAACGGCACAAGAGAAGCCCGAGAGGTGCTCATCAATGAAATGGTGAACACCTTGGACGGACTGGAGTGGCCAATCGTGCTCCCCGACCGACCCGACTACTATCTCTCTGGCCGTGTTCACATTGCGGTGAACTATAGCGACCTTGCCCATGCCATGGTCACTGTGACAGGCAATGTCGAGCCTTGGCTCTACCGGGAGCGAGAGACTCTTGTGGAGCTCACTGCCCCCATTACTATCTCGACTGATGCCGCCACCTTCTACTTGTGGAATGGAGGGCGGAAGGTGGTCATCCCGCTGCTGACTGTGAACGGAGTGGCCAACTTGAGCTTTGGTGGTGTCCACACGAGACTCACCACCGGCAGCTATAAGTGGCCTGCACTTCAACTTGCACCCGGTGAGAATGCGCTGATTTATACAGGCTCTACCGGGGGAGTCGACGAGACACTCACCCTCACCTATAGGGAGGCGGTGCTGAGATGATTCAAATCTATGCAGACGAGGCTCTTGCCTACGATAGCCGACTGGAAGACTTCGACATTGTAGGTCTGAAGGTCACCAACAGCCTCAATGCGGGTGGCACTGCGGAGATTATTCTCCCGGTCGGTCATCCCGCCTACAGTCTCTTTATCGGTCACAGGACAATCGTGACCATCTACAGAGATGAGGTGCTCCGCTTCCGTGGTCGGGTGCTCTATCATACTGATACATTCTACGGACAGCGGACTATCACTTGCGAGGGCGAGATGTGCCTCCTGCGGGATGGCATCAACAGACCCTATCTGTACCAAGCCACACCGAGATCCTGCTTCGTCACCCTTATCAACGCCTACAACTCGCAGATGGGGAGCTCTACCTTCAAGCGCTTCAAAGTGGGAGAGGTCACAGTGACCGATGCCAATGACTACATCCGCGTGGAAAGCGAGAGCGCGGAGACTTTCCTCGATACCCTCAATAAGCTGATTGAGCGCTGTGGCGGATATGTTACATTCACAACAGCGGAGGACGGCAGCAGAGTCATCAACTGGCTTTCTGTTCTCGACAATCACAGCGAGCAAGTCATTGAGTTTGGAGAGAATCTGCTTGATTTCAGTAGTACGGATGCAAACAATGAAACCTTTGCGACTACTGTCATCCCATATGGTGCCAAGGACGAGAACACCAAGGAGCGCATCACCATCGCATCTGTCAATGGCGGTGTGGACTATGTGACCGACCAAGAGGCGCAGGAGACCTATGGCACCATCGTGACCACAGTGACTTGGGACGATGTGACCGAGCCCTCCAACTTGCTCAAAAAGGCGAGAGCCTATCTTGAGGCCAATACGGTCCTCATCACTTCTCTGGAGTTGACTGCTTTGGACTTGTCCTATCTGGACAAAGACATCAATAGCTTTGCCGTTGGCGATGTGATTCGAGTCACATCCGCACCGCATCGAGTAGATGAGGACTTCCAGCTCACCCAAATGACGGAGGACTTGCTCAACCCTGCGCAGAGTCAAATCACCCTAGGCAAGGATGTCCTGTCCTTGACCCGCTCAGATGTTACGAGTGGCTTCAAAACCCAGAGCGAGCTCTCCGCTGTTCGTGTTCAACTTGATGCGGGTGTGGACTTGTCCGGCTATGCCAAGCAGGAAGACCTTGAGGGCTATGTGCAACAGGGTGACCTTGACGGCTATGTGCAACAGGGTGACCTTGTGGTCTATGTGCAGCAGGGCGACCTCGAGGGGTATGCCGAGCAGGAAGACCTCGAGCAAGCTGTGCGGGCTCGCAAGGATTTGATTGACCTTGTCGCCGGTGTGACCTCTGTGGGTGACACTGAGCGGGAGACCAAAGTCCAAGGCTCGGCGGTCACCATCGGCGATGAGGACCATGTGACCCACCTCTACGGCGGCGACCGCATCAAGGTCCACAGTAGAATGCACCTATTTGAGTCGATGTTGGACTTCGACAACAATCAAGGTGTCCGCATCTACAACAATGACGGCAATGTCTACTACATTTTGAGAGTTGATGCGAACAACAACACCTTTGTAGGTACGGACAGCAACAACCTCTATCTGCGAGGACCTGTGGTGTACTTGAGAGAGTCCAACGCAGTGGTCACCTCAGACGAACGAAACAAGCACAGCATCGAGGAGTTGCCGCAGGCGTATGTGGATATGCTTGACAAGCTGACCCCGGTGCGCTTCAAGTACAATGACGGCAACTCTGGCCGCTTCCATGTGGGCTTCATTGCGCAAGATGTGGAGCGAGCCTTGACAGAGGCGGGACTGACTGCTGAGGACTTTGGAGGCTTTGTGGATCTCGATGGAGATGGTGAGCATCTGGGTCTCGCTTATGATGAGTTTATCGGTCTGTTATTTCAAAAAATCCGCAGACTCGAAAATAAAGTGAAAGTATTGGAGGAAAAGACATGATCCCTACTGTTATGACCGCCCGAGTGACCGACCAAAGGATGCTATTGGTGAATGAGCCCCTCATTGCCTCGGGCGGTGTAGATGTTTTACAAATCCGCTTTGAGTTTTGCGGACTGTGGGATGGCGGTGGCAAGACCGCCGTATTCTACCGCGACCCGGAGAGTGTCTACCATGTGCCTATCGTCGATAGCTTGGCAACTGTGCCGCACGAGTTACTGACCGAAGAAGGGCACTTCTACTTCGGTGTGATGGGCGCTGCTAGTAATATCCGCACCACTGAGGTGCTGAGGGTAAAGGTGGTTGACGGCGCACCTACTGAAGCCACTGCAAACCACGAGGAGCTCACGCCCGACATCTATCAGCAGATTTTGTCCGCTTATGGTGAGATGGAGCAGAAATGCACCGAAGCGATGGCGCAAATCAGCCCCTTGGCCGCCTACCCTGTTGGAGCTATCTACATGAGTGTGAATGCCACTAGCCCGGCGGGCCTTTTCGGCGGCACATGGCAGCGACTCAAGGACCGCTTCCTCTTGGCTGCCGGTGACAACTACGAGGCAGGAGAGACTGGCGGCGCTGCTGAGGTCACACTGACCGAGGCGCAGATGCCGAGCCATCAGCACTTTGTTGGCGATTTGGGCAGCGAGACCAATTGGGGTGTTATCCATGGCAACTATGTTGGCACTAACTCTGGCTACGGCATCGAAAGCAATGGAGCCTTTATCACTAAGCCCGCAGGCGGTGGCGAAGCCCACGAGAATATGCCTCCCTATTTGGCAGTATATATGTGGGTGCGAACAGCATGATAGGAGGGGACAAGCATGACAAGAATTAAGGTAGTAGTGACCCGCACCAAGGTGGTCGCTCATCTGTTTGGACAGCTCACCTCCGGCATGGTCGGGGTGCCTGTCTCCTTTGTCGTTGATTCCAGTTGGAATGACCTCGAGAAGACCGCAGTCTTCAAGACTGGAGACCAGATTCGCGACCAGTTGAGTATCACAGACAAGACAACTGTGCCGTGGGAGGTGTTAACTGCTCACGGCAAGAGCCTCTATGTCGGTGTTTATGGCATATCTAAAGACGGCTCTGTGGTAGTCCCGACTGTGTGGGCCGAGGTCGGCAAAATCCAAGCAGGAGCAGACCCCTCTGGAGACCCCGGCGCTGACCCCACCCTGCCGCCGTGGGAGCAAATCAGCAGAGACTTGGAAGCTGTGCTCGATGAGCTCCATGCTTATGCACAGGCCTTGGCGGGAGGTGGCGCAGAATGAGCTTGACTGAAAAAGTCCTCCGGGCGAAGGATGACCTCGATGCCGTATACGAGGCAGGCAAGCAGGCACACTACGATGCCTTTTGGGATGTATACCAACAGAACGGCACTTTGACCAACTACCGAGAGGCATTCGCCGGACAGGGCTGGACAGAAGAAATGTTCAAACCAAAGTACACCATTACGGCAGAAAACGCAGAAAGAATGTTTTGTGCCAGTGGAATTAAACACATCAAAACGGATATGTTGGATATGTCGAAAGCAACCTATGCACAGTATATGTTCGCAGAAAGTACTGTGGAGCATATAGGAGTGGTTGACCTTTCCAATGTAACAGTTGCAACCGGTGTCTTTTTCTATGTGTTGAATATGCATACCATCGACAAGGTGATACTCCGTGCAGATGGCGGAACAAATTGCGGTGGTGTTTTATTTCAGCATTGTCCGGCATTGCAAAATGTTATCATCGAGGGTACGATTGCGGAATCGCTTTATATGACAAGTTGCAATGTTTTGAGCCGTGACAGCATTGAAAGCATTGTAAATGCTCTGTCCACAACCACAAGCGGCTTGACTCTTTCTCTGCCGAGGGTGGCAGTTGAGAATGCCTTCGGTAGCGCAAGTGAGGACGAGGGAGATTGGTATTGGGTGATGATGACGAAGCCTAACTGGTCTTTTGCTTTGACATAAGGAGGAAGCTATGGAAATCACAACTATTACAAGAATCAAGCTGACTGCTGCCGACGGCATGATGCTGACCAATGGCGCTGTGTATGCGCACGAGGTCTTCCTCGGTGTAGGCGACAGCGCAGACAACTGGCACGAGATCCCCGAGGCTGAGGCACAGGAGAAACTGGCAGAGCTTGAGGAGGTCTTGAGATGACCGATGCAGTACTTGCCGCAATGATTACCGGCGGATTAAGCTTGGTTGGTGTGGTGGTCACCTGCCTCGCCACAGCTAAAAAGACCGAGAAAGCCACCGCAGTGACACAGGCTGTCACGACCACCAAACTGGAAGAACTGACCCGAGAGGTGCGGGAGCATAATAACTTCGCACAGAAGATCCCCGCCTTGCAGCAGGAGGTCGTTGACCTCGAGCGCAGGGTCAGCAATTTGGAACAGTACCACAAAGGACCTACCAACTAAAAGGAGGGTATCAACATGAAAATCACAAAAGGCACGATTGTGCGGACCATCCTGCTGCTGATGGCAGTCGTCAACTTCGCACTGGAGCGAGCGGGCATCGACCTCATCCCGGTGAGCGAGAGCGGTGTCTTGATGTTCGTGGAGACCGCCATCGAGATTGCCATCATTGCGGTGGCGTGGTGGAAGAATAACAGCTACACCAAGAACGCCATCAAAGCTGACGAGTTTTTGAAGGAACTGAAAGACAGCGAGGTGAAGTAACCATGGAGAAAATCTACATCAACCTCGGTCACTCCAACATCGACCCCGGCGCAGTAGGCTATGAGACCGAGCGCCGCCTCAATGTTGCAGTCTCCAATCACATGAGAGACTACTTGCTGACCCATTATGTCTGCGAGGTCAAGATGACTCCCGGCAGCATGGACAGCTTGGCAGCCATCTGCGCAGATGCCAACAACTGGGGAGCGAGCCTGTTCGTCTCCAACCACTTCAACGCGGGCAAGGGTGACGGCTATGAGGCCTTGGTCTACAATCAGAAGCGAGTGCCTCTGGGTGAGGTCTTCGAGAAGCACGTCATCGCCATCGGCCAGAATAGCCGAGGCGTGAAGCTCCGCCCGGACCTGTATGTGCTCAAGCACACCAATATGCCCGCAGTGCTGAATGAGGGCGCTTTCGTCGATAACCGCAAGGACATCGAGGACTGGAATGATGAGGCAGAACTGAGAGCCATGGGCATCGCCTATGCCAAAGCCGCTGCCGAATATCTGGGACTGGAAAAGAAGACCCCGGTCGAAAGCAAAGACTACTCGCTGACCATGAGAACACTGCGAGAGGGCAGTGAGGGCGAGGATGTCAAGTCCTTGCAGCTTCTGCTGAATGGTATGGGCTACTACTGCGGCACTGCTGACGGCATCTTCGGCAGCAAGACCACGAAGGCTGTCAAGATGTATCAGCAGGCCAAGAAGCTGACCGCCGACGGCATCGTGGGACCGTCTACCATGGGCAGCTTGATGGGTCTGTAATATGAAAAGCTCAAGAGTGCCCATTGTCATCAGCTTGCCGAGAGAGATGGAGCGAGTCGAGATTCTCCTCGCAGCAGACATCCACACCGGCTCGGCTGAGTTTGACGAGAAGAAGTGGGGGCAGTTTGAGGAGCTGCTGAAACAGCCCGACAAGTATGTCATCTTTGCAGGCGACCAATGCGAGTATGCGACCCGCTCCTCCAAGTCTGATGTATACACCCAAGCACTCTCACCCCATCAGCAGAAGCGGTGGTGGATTGAGCACCTCAAGCCATACAAGGAAAAAGTCCTCTGCATCGTGGATGGCAACCACGAATTTAATCGAGCCAGTAAAGATGCGGACGACTTTCCTCTGTATGACATCGCTCTTGCCCTCGGCATCGAGGAGCGCTACAGGAGCGAGGGTGCTTTCGTTGACATCGGTGTCGGTCACATAGGCACATCAGGCAAGCAAGCCCGCTACGTGTTCCGTGTTCAGCATCAAGCCAAGAACAATGTCAACTTTGGAACAGCGGACCGTATTGAGGGCATCGATGTCTTTGTCAGTGGTCACACTCACAGACCGATGGACAAGCCGTCCCCGAGGCTCGTGTATGACCCGAAAAATAAATGTGTTTCTCAGCGGGATGTGGAGAACATCGTGAGCGGTCATTTTCTCCGTTTTGGGGGGTATGGTGAGAGGGCAGGCTATAGCCCGACAAGCACCAAGCTCTACTCGGTCATTTTGCATGGAAAGAAGAAAAAGGAGATTGAGACCCGAGGCTTCCATCTCTAAAAAGTCAGTAATACCAATACTTTGAGAGAGTTGGAGTTTCTTACCCTTGCCATTTGCGAAAGGTGAATAACTCCAACTAATAACGAACAGTAAAAAGCCCAGAGGTGTCAAAGCCTCTGGGCTTTTTTTATTTCTCATTCTGCGCGGCTTTCTGCTTGAGTCGCTTGTACTCCTCGAGAGGGATCTCGATGGTATTGAAGCGCACCTTGCAGTCATGGCACTCTCTCCGCCTCCGCACTTGGGTGTCATAGGGTCGAGAGTCTACTGTGCGGACTTGGTAGCTGCCGCAGTTGGGGCATCTCATGATTGCACCTCCTTCGGCCTGTGAATCTTTGCCCACTGAGCGAGCCACCACTCACTCCAAGGCTTGCACTGCTTATTCTCGCAGTCCTTGGGATTGGCTACTCTTGTGCAAGTATCGCAAGGGCTTTTTGCTGCTGCCATGGTCACACCTCCCTCAGCTTTTGTAATGCGAAGCCATGCAAGCGGAACACGGTCCGCTCACTGTAGCCTTGCTTCTGCATCTCACGGATGACGGCAGGCCACTTCTTGCCGTTGATGTAGTGCTCTCTCATGATGACCCGCTCCGGCGCATTTTCGAGGGACTGGATGGCCTGCTCGATTGCGAGCTGCTTGGCTTCCTTGTCTGCCAACTCATCACGATAGAGCTTTTCGAGCCTCATGTGCCGAGCCACAGCGCCGTCCATGGTCGAGCCTTTTCCGCCGGATGCTGATGGGGTCGAGGTGAATCTCTGCCCCTTGGGAGAGTACAGGGAGGACTCCAAGACAGCCAACTGCTCACTGAGTTGCTGCACCTCCCACAAAAGCATCCTGTAGTTTTTGAAGTCAGCTTTCTCCATGGCCTCTCACCTCCACAGGCCTCACACCGAGGAGTTGACACAGTTTGAGATAATTCTCCCGATTATGGTCGGTGTAGCCTGTTGCCGAGTCATCGCCCTCAAACCACAGCCACAACTGGCCCATGCTCCAGTGGAAGGTCAGCAGCTTGTTGGTGTTGACATACACTCCTTTGATTTGTACCCACTTCATGGCAATACATCCTCCTCTTTTTCTTTATGCACGATGATTTCATACTTCTTAGGCGGTGCGCCCCTTCTGGCTCTTGCTATTTGCGAATAGAAGGTCTTTATGTCTATGCCAAGAGCCTTGGCGCACTGCTGTCCTGTGCCCCATATCACGAGGGGTCGGTCTGTGCCGGTCTCATAGACCGAGTATCTAAAAGTCATTTTCTACCTCCTGCAACACTTCCAGACGGAGCGCCTCGATGGCTGCGGTCTGGCCTTTTTCTTTTCTGGCTAGAGCACCAAGGACTCGCTCGTCATGGGTGCCCTTGAGCACGATGTGGAAGATGCGGCAGACCTCAGTTTGACCGGGTCTGTTGAGTCTTTCGTTGGCCTGCTGATAGAGCTCCAAGCTCCAAGTCAAGCCAAACCAGACAAGGATATGTCCTCCATATTGCAAGTTGAGGCCGTGGCCTATTGAGGCAGGGTGAGCAATGGCGACCGGGATCTTGCCCGCATTCCAGTCCTTGAGGTCTTGAGCGGTGTCGAGCTTCCGGCACTTGATGCGGGAGGCGATGCGAGCCTCGTCATGCTTGTAGGCATAGAGGACAAGCACCGGGTCACCGCCTGCTTGCTCAACGAGCTCCTCAAGAGCATCAAGCTTGAGGTCATGGAGCTCATGCACCTCGCCGTCCATGTCGTATATGGCACCATTGGCGAACTGGAGGAGCTTGTTGGTGAGAGCGGCAGCAGAGCCTGCCACCACCTCACCATCAGCATCCAAGCACTCGAGCACCTTGTCCCGCTCGAACTGCTTGTATTTCTTCAAGAGGTCAGCAGAGGGGCGGACGGCCACGTCGGTGTATATCTGCCCCGGCAGGGAGAGGACATCCTCCTTCTTGATGCTCATGCAGATGTCTGAGATTCTGTCGTATACCTCAGCCTCAGCACCTTCCTTGGGTCGGTAGCTATAGACCACATATCCATTGGTCTTATCGGGGATGAGGTACTGATTGCGGAAGCCGCCGAGGGTCTTGCCGAGCCGCTGACCAAGGTCGAGCAGATACATCTCCGGCCACAGGTCCTCCAAGCCGTTGGGGCGAGGTGTTCCTGTCAGCCCTATGATGCGACGGATGCGACCACGAACTCGGCGGAGAGCTTTCCACCGCTTGCTCTGCGAGGATTTGAAGGAGGAGAGCTCATCAATGACCACAATGGGAAAAGGCCAATACTGACCAAAGAACTCCACGAGCCACACCACATTCTCACGATTGATGACATAGATGTCCGCGGGGTCGTCAAGGTAGACAGTGCGGAGAGCTTCCTTCCGCTGCTTGGCTGTGCCGATGACCACGGAGACCTTGAGGTGAGTGAGATGCTCCCACTCACTGCTCTCGGTCGTCCATGTGTCGAGTGCCACTCGCTTGGGTGCGATGACGAGCACAGGGCCATCCTCGAGGAAATCGTGCAAGAGGCGGTCGAGAGCCGTGAGGGTGGTCACAGTCTTGCCAGTGCCCATGCCCCAGATGAGGCCACAGGCGGGGTGGCTCAAGATCCACTCGACTCCTGCCTCTTGGTGGGGGTAGGGAGTGAAGGTCTTCACCCTCGACCACCTCGCAAGTCTCTCACGACCATCTCCATGGCGAGGATGTCCTCCTCGCAACTGATGAACAGATGCAGGAAGCCGAGACCGCTAAGTCTGCGAGCCCACCACTTCTGCATAGCCCCGAGCTTGCCCTTGCCATCGGGGCGCTTGAGCTCTACAAAGACCACAGTGCCGCCGGGCAAGAGACAGATGCGGTCGGGCACACCGAGCCAACCGGGGCAGACCCATTTAAGGCAGAGGCCTCTGTGGCGCTCGACCATCTTCTTGAGCTTCTGCTCAATTTCCTTTTCCAGTACTGCCATTGACTATTCCTCCTTTTTGTAGTAGCGCTGTCTGCCGTAGGGCTTGGCAGTAATGAGCGCATTGCCTTGGTGTTGCCACTCGGGGATCTTCGCCATAATCTCTCGCACCTCTTTGGATGCGTAGCGGTCGAAGCGGTCGGGATTTTGACCGAGAGCCTCCACCCAGAGCTCCATGGTGCAGACTGTTTCACGCGGAACGGTCCCGAGGTCACCACTCTCCAACCAAGCTCGGCGAGAGTAGGTGTCTTTGCCCTCCCAGTCCTCCGGCAGCAGTCTCTCAAGATATTGCGCCACGATGCCGACCTTGGGATTTTCCTCCTCATAGAGCTCTTGCACCTCACGAGCGACAGCTTCCAACTCCTTGGACAAATAGAGCTTCTCGCCCTGCTTGTAGAAGTGGACAGCCTCGCCCCAGATGAGACTCACCATCTCGGGAGTCAACTCGTCCCACATATCGAGAGCAGGCTTGTTGGGGGTATCAACAACCCAGAAGCGGCGATTGCCGGTCATGTCTCTCAAGAACTGCGATTCGTTGGTGGTGGCGATAAAAATGCACTGTCGAGGGAACTCCTGCAACCGCCGACCATAGGCAGGACGGAAGCGGTCAGACTGTTTGCTGATGTACTGCTTGATGGTCTCAGCTTCTGCTTTCTTCATGCCTGCCAGCTCGCCGACCTCAACAAGCCAAGCACCGCCCAACTGCTCGAAGGACTCCTTGCCCTGCATCGTGGAGAAGGTGTCGCTAAACCACTGGCCACCGAGCTTGGCGATGATTGCGGACTTGCCGAGGCCTTGCTTGCCTCGTAGGGTCAGCATATAGTCGAACTTGCAGCCGGGTCTGTAGATGCGAGCCACTGCGGCCACCAAGGCCTTGCGAGTGACTGCTCGGGTATAGGGGCTATCCTCAGCACCGAGGTAGTCAATCAGCAGAGTCTCCAGTCGAGGCTCGCCATCCCATGCGCATGAGTCGAGATAGTCTCGCACCGGGTGGAACTTGTGAGCCATTGCGACCACATTGACCGCATCGAAAATCTTGTCTTTACCGCTGAGGCCGTAGACCCGCTCAAGGTAGTAGCGGAGGTCAGCATCATCAGCATCAGACCACTGCCGCTCCCCTTGACCCTTGCGCCAAGGGAGGGAGCCGAGCGCCACGATGTTGTGAGTCATCTCATTGAAGCCGATGCGACCGACAAAGGAGGGGTCGCCGTTGAGGATGATGACCACGTTCTGGATGGTGGAGGCGATGGCACCCTTCTCGGTGACCTTGAGCTTGGCTCTCCAGTCCTCCTCAGTGGTCGGGATCTCCTCCTCAGCAAAGGCATCCTTGCTCTCGGCCATGCGGTCTGCAACTATCTGCACCTTGACCCGCTCGTCTGCTGTGGCAAGGTCTGCCATCGCCTTGTAAGAGGGGCGACTGCTGACTGGCTTCGTCGGGTCTGCATCCTCATCCAGAGCGCCGAACTTGTGCAGCCGGACAAGGTCCCAAGCATTGCACAGTTGCATGGATGCGGGGTCTGTGGCGTGATGACTGTACGAGAATTTTCCGTCGTAGGTCACCACACCCGAGGCAGTGCTGCCCTCGGTGTAGGTGTAGCGGTCACCCTCGCTCGGCTGATAGGTCGGCACAAATTCTGCAATCGCCTCCTCAATGGAGTAGGCGCGGCAAAATGCTCCAACAAGGCCAGGCTTCTCAAGAGGGTCTTTTTGCTTGTCCGCTGTCTTCTTGATGACCTCAGACACTCGGGAGCTCATGGGCCAACTTGACACATCTCTCCAATTGTGGTACTGGGCGAGAATTGCATCGGGATCTAAGAAGTCGCCGTCCGTGTATTGGAAGACATACTCAGCATCTTGAGAGGCGCTCGGCCAGTACATCATGCGCTGAGGCTGATAGGAGGTATCATCAAATTGGTCGATGCCGAGAGTGGCAGCCACTCGACGACCCACTGCTTGATACTCCTCCGGGGTGACATTACGAGACAGCGGCACCACGAGGCGCAGGCGAGGCTTCTCGGGGGTGTGTTTGTGGGTCGAGTAAACTGCTCCCGCATTTCCAAAGAGCAGACTCCAGTCATCCCACAGGGCAGGAGTGGCGAAGTCTGCATCGAGGCAGAGGAGGGAGCGGTGCCGGATGTCGGACCGATTGCCGTTGTTGCAATAGCCGCCCACGAAGCCGCCCACATCCTTGACCTCGCTCTGCCGGTCTCGGCTCATGGCCTTGTATTCTGCCATGGTCTCAGCGGTGCGGGTCTCCTTCTCCATGCGAGCGAGGAGCTCAGACCACTGCATGGGCTTATTTTTCCAGACCTTGGTCTTGCGGCTGTTGCCGGTCGCAACATCCAAGGCCTTGTCGTGTTGTAGTGTCACATCGGTGCCCTCCTGTTCCACGCCTCGACTGCCTCAGACTCATGCTTGCAAGACACTATCAAAGACGGGTAGTTTACTCTACATTTCACACACTGACAGAGCCACAGCTTCTGCTCCTTGCCCTTGTTCGTAGAATTATAGGTGTAGGTGCGAGCAGCTCCGCCGCAAAAGGGGCAGGGCTTCAATTCAGCCATGAGTCATCCTCCTCTCGATTTAATACTTCGGCGATGCCCTGCATACAGTAGAGGGCGGGAGGCAGGGCGATGCCGTTGCCCCACATTTTGTATTCAGCCCCATCAGACCAAAGCTTGTTATACCAATTCAGCATTTGGGTCTTGTTGTAATCCTTGACCACCTTGCCATTGATTGATGCGTGGGTGTTGCGGACTTCCATCCAAAAGCGGTGCTCCTCATCAGTGAGGGAGTGCTTCGGCTCGACATGACCCCACCAATCAGCAAAGCCTTGCAGGCGGGCGCATTCGGTAGGGGTGAGTCTGCGGACGATGTAGCGGACCGTCTCATCCGGGTAGGCGAGCACAACACCTTGATGGTGCCCGGGGCAAGTGCCATTTGCGAGAGTTTTGCTTGTCTCCTCAAGGAACAGCTTGCCGACATCTCGAGTCGCGCCTTGGTCGATGCCATAGGCTACACAGTGCCGGTCGCCGCCGGTCAAAGTGAACATGGGATCCCCCTTAGCCCCGAGCCCTAAGCCGTTGCCCTTGCCATCAGACTTGTCGCCGCGCTTGCCAGAGAAGCGGGTGGCTTGGTCTTGGATGGTGATAGGCTCCACGACCAGCTCGGGGGTCTGCGCCCATCTCATATCAAAAGCATTGAGGGTGTGCGCCACCACAGCATCCTCCCAAGTTTGAGCCTCCTCGGTGTTGTGAGGTCTCGTCCCTTTGCGAAATGCAGTAGGCTGAAAAAGATACTGGTCTTGGACTGTGTTGATGGTGGAAGCTCGCTCTGTTTGGATGAGAGCTCCCTTGCCTGCGGGCCTGCCGTTGGCATCCACAGCGCAGCCGGAGCGGACTACCATGGTGTAGGCTAGAGCAGCCAACTGTCCTCCTGCTGTCGCTCCCGCTCTATCATCTGCAAGAGTGCCTCCCTCAGCATCGGGGGCAGTTGCTTGCCACGGCGCTCGGCCCTCTGCAAAATACCCTCGCAGGCCTTCGCGCTCAAATAGTATTTCTCTAGCCCCTCCCCGGTCTGTAAGACAGAGGACAAGGTGGATGCGTTTTCTGCGTTGGGGCACTCCCCAGTATTGAGCATCAAAAACTCGATAAGCAAGGCTCCATTCGTTTCCGCAGTAACTGTCCGCGTAGGGCCATCCTTTCGGCGGAACATTAGGCATAACGGCATCCGGCTCGATGATTTTGATGAGCTCCTCACAGACCGCTCTGAAGTCTTCTCCCTTGTTGCTGCTGAATGCGCCCGGGACATTTTCCCAGAGGCACACTTTTGGGTATTCTCCATTAGTTGCTTCCCTCATTTCTTTAATGATGCGCGGGACATGAAAAAACATCACACTACGATGGTCACCGAGCCCTTTTTGCAGCCCTGCAGTAGACAATCCTTGACAGGGTGAGCCGAATGTGATAATGTCCACCGGCTCAATCTCTGCGCCGTTTATCTTGCTGACATCACCGAGGTGCTTCATGTTAGGAAAGCGGCTTCTCGTGACTGCGATGGGATAGGGCTCGACCTCTGCCGCCCATACAGGCTCGATGCCGCACAGGACACCCGCAAGCGGAAAGCCGCCAGAGCCATCGAAAAGGCTGCCAAGTTTAATAGTCATGCTTGCCACTCCTTATCTGCTCATAGATTGCAAGAGTCGAGCTCCGCCGCTTCTCGTTCTTGGTGCGCTTCTCCATGAACTGCTCAAAGGTCATCTTTTTGAAAAGTCCCGCTTGATTGCAATAGGATGTGTAGTCAATCACGAAGCTGCGCTTGCCAGTCTCACACTCCCAACAAGTTCGGTCTCTCATGATGTACGGCAGGCACTCATTGCTCCTGCACCACTCAACTCGGTCATAGAGTTGACCAAGATCCATGTCTGGGTGATAGTAGATGTAGAACTTGAGCGCCCACGGACGGCTGATGTATTTCTTCATGAGTACCAATTTCTTGTCGAGTAGAGGCTGATACTTTGGCTCATCAAATGCGAAGATGTAGGCTCCCTCGTAATTCAGCCGAGAGAGCGCCTCCAGATTTTCGTCATTAACCAGACGGAAGTCGAGGCCTTGGTTGAACTCGCAGCGAGTGCCTCGCTCAATCAGCCACTGAAAGACCTCCATGTGGTGAGGGTAGGCGAGGATGTTATTGTCGAGAAATTTCACAACCTCACCCGGCACTCCCCGGACGATGCTCTCTACAGTGTTGTAGGCTTTCAGCTTGCCCTCATACTTGGGAACTTTGCAAAACCAACAGTTGCGGATGCACCCGCGAGTAATAAAGCCATAGCTTGTGGTCTCATCTGGAAAATAGTAGGGTGCTGTGCTCTCAATCTCAGGAGAGAGTTGGCGGTGGGGATCTCGCGAGCCGATGCCGCCATAAATGACCTCCTCGCAGTTGATGACCTCTACCCGGTCGGTATTGTTGTCGAAGATATTGCTCACATAGACCCGGTCAAAGCCTGCCGCATCTATGGTGATGCGCTTGTTGTGAGGGTAGCCACTGAGACCGAGGTCTCTCATTTCCACCTCGTGGTCAGACCGAAAGAAGTTGAACATCCTGCGAATAGCCATATTCCAACGGCTATCTACATTTACAAGTAAAATCTTCATATCAATCAATCCTTCATATAAAAGTCTGTTGTGTAGCCGTCTGCTCGCAGCAGGAGGCCGGGAGCCCAGTCAATAGGCTGACCCATAATCTCGGCCATCTCTCTCCAATCAGTGCCCTTGGGAGCCTCAGCGACCACCTCATCATGGACATGGAAGCAGATGGCAAAGCCTGCTCGGTCAAGACGGTCCATCGATACCCGGAGGCAATCAGCAGCATATGCTTGCACGATGTTCTCCACGAGCTTGCCGCCCCATGTCTCGACTTTTGCCCAGACACCCGACTGGCCTGCCTGCCCCATGAAGACAATCGAGTCATCCTCGATGCGAGCATCCCAGTAGGAGAGCAGTCTGCCAGATGGAAGCTGACAGCGGAGGGCATTGGCATCCCTGCGATACATCACGCCGCACCGCATCTTGACAACTTGGCCGGGATGTGATAGGGCTCTCTTGGCTGCATTCTCAGCCTCTCGCCACAGGCGGGGGATGGTAGGGGAGGCCGCTCGCCATTGAGTCACGATGTCCTGCATCTCCTCCTCAGTGAGTCCCATCTTGTCCGCTCCAAAGGCTAACAGGGCTTTGACTCCGCCACCATATCCACAGGCGAGCTCTGCGACCTTGCCCTTCTGCCGGAGGTGGCCGTTGAGGCCATGCTTCTCGACTGGCACCTTGAACATCTGGGAGGCTGAGGAGCAGTAGATGTCACCGCCATCAGCAAAGACATCCATGCGCCACTGCTCTCCTGCGAGGTAGGCAATCACTCGAGCCTCAATAGCTGAGAAGTCAGCCACGAGGAAGGTGTGCCCATCCTTTGCCACCAAGGCGGTGCGGATGAGTTGAGAGAGCACATCAGACACATTGGGAAAAATCAACTCAAGAGTTGACAGATCCCGAGCCCTCACGAGCTCACGCACATCACCGATGGCCTCAAGATGATTCTGCGGGAGATTCTGCAACTGCACGAGCCGACCCGCCCATCTGCCTGTCCGTGATGCTCCATAGTACTGGGTCAGACCACGGACTCGGGAGTCTGCACAAGCTGCGGAGAGCATGGCGGTGTACTTCTTGGTGGAAGTCTTGCTCAGCATCTGCCTCAGTTGCAGGACTCGCTTGGTAGTGGGGTCGATGGCCTTGCTGAGGAGCTCCTGCACCGCAGCCTTATCAAGGGAGTCAGCATACAAGCCTCGCTCCTCTAGCCATGCCTTGAGCTGGCTCACACTGTTGGGATTCTCCAAGCCTGTCAGCTTCTGCATCTCATCGGTCAACTCTACACTGTAGTCAGCATCGACTGCCACAGCAGCCGCAGCGAGCTCAAGGTCAACAGCGACCCCTCGCTCATTGATGCGAGCATCCAGAGCCCAGATGCGGCGCTCGAACTCTGTCACCGGGTAGTTGGAGAGCCGAGCATATATCTGCTGACAGACCTCTACATCTCGGGCACAGTAGGAGCAGAAGCGCTCCCACTTGTCGGGTGCATGGTGGGGCAGATTGCGAGTCCTGCCGCCGTTGGCCTTGGTCTCTCTGCAAGGCTTGCAAAAGTAGTTGATGAGGAGAGTGCCCTCTTTGATTTTCTGGAGGGGCAGACCCAAGGCCGAGCCTGCCGCTTCCAGTGAGAGGGGCAGGCCGTTGTAGGCTGCCAGAATCATGGTGTCTTCCCATTGCTCTGGGGGGAGGTACACACCGAGAGCCTTGCCAAGCGCCGCTCGCTCAAATGCTGAGTTGTGGGCGACCTTCACAAGTTGAGGGTCGGTCAAGGCTTTCGTGAGGTAATTCAGCACCCCCTTGGTGTACTCGTCATCCTTTGTGAGGTCTAACAGTTGCACCGGGCCATCGTTCCATGCGTAGGCGATGAGCAGGATCTCGAAGTCGGGAGCCTCCACATATTTGAAGACTCCCGCCTTGATGTCTGTGCTTGAGTAGGTCTCTAGGTCAATGAACAGCCTGCGCTTAGCTGAGGAAGTCATCGCCATCACCATCCGCGAAGCCGTCGTCGAATGCGGAGGCAGTAGCTACAGAGCCACCCAGTGCCTCGCCGTCGCTGAGCTTCTGGATGCCAAGCAGACCCGCAGAGATGCCCTTGTTGCCTTGGGTGTTGTAGCCGTAGAAATTGATGTGGGCTCTGCCGTAGTCGCCGGACTTCAACTCAGAGGGGTCGGTGATGTCCTTGCGGACAGCATCATAAACTCCCGGCTTGCGGTCAGCCTTGGCGGACACAGTGATGACATAGCAACCCTTGCACTCGGGAGCAAACTCGTCACCATTGCGGCGGGTCGCATCGCCATCATAGAGGGTGTGCTGAGGCTTAGCAGGCAGAGAAGCCGGTCCATTGTTGGCGCGGAAAGTCTCAGCGGCGGCAGCGATGGCATCCTTGATTTTCTGGATGGTGGTGGTGTCGCTCTTAGGAATTAACAGAGTGACCGAATACTTGGGATCGCCGCCGTTCTTGGGTGCTTTGGGGGTGAATACATTCAAATAGGAAAAGCGGACCTTGCCAGTGACTACTTCTGTGTTTCTCATGATTAAAACTCCTTTATAATTAGAATGTTGATTTACTCAAAAGCCTTT
>JAEIGA010002932.1_pt1 | contig 26882 bp, 21 predicted proteins | sample 9270691 | NCBI WGS metagenome assembly JAEIGA01 (sample SAMN17057246, study PRJNA624740) | gut metagenome | biome: biome; isolation source: fecal sample | host: Bos grunniens | place: China: Xizang | collected 2019 | reverse complement strand
TTTTCTGGCGAAAATTCTCGCTTAGCTATAATCGGCCCACCAGGGCCTTAAAAAAAATAAAGAACCAAAATTGCGAAAATCGCTGGTTCGCCCAAAGCGGACCATAAAGGCGATTAAGCATTTTGGTTCTAAATTGTTGGATTTAGTTTGCACTGTGCAAATTAGTACGTACTTTTGCTAGGACTAACTTTGTCAACCGTACTAGAAACCTCTCAATTTACAATAAATCTTTCACCACTTCACTGGCAATTATCAATCCAGCAGCTGGTGGCACAAAGGCTGTGCTTCCCACAACTTTTGTCTTTTCAGAACTGGGAGAATCCTCTGTTTCCCCGCAAGGAATTTCCTTTGAATAAACCACCTTTAGCTTTTTTATCCCACGCTTTTTCAATTCTTGTCGCATAACTCGTGCTAGGGGGCAAACTGAAGTTTTGTAAATATCTGCCACTTCAAGCATTGTAGGCTCTGTTTTGTTTCCAGTTCCCATAGAGGAAATAATCTTAATATCAAGTTTTTGGGCTTCCACAATTAAATGGATTTTCGCTGTAACTGTGTCTATGGCGTCCACAATGTAGTCATACTGGCTTAAATCAATTTCTGAAGCGGTTTCTGGTAAATAAAAAAGTTGGTATCCTCTAGTTTTTATGTTAGGGTTTATGGCTTTTATCCGTTCAATGGCAACTTCAGTTTTTGGCCGCCCCACAGTGTGTTCCAAAGCTAAAATTTGGCGATTTATGTTGGAAAGGGCGATTTTGTCGTTATCCACAATATCAAGGCGACCAATTCCAGACCGAGCCAAGGCTTCTATCACGTAGCCACCAACTCCACCAGCTCCAAAAACAATTACAGAAGATTTTGAGAGTTTTTCTAGGGCATCTTCTCCAAAAATTCGTGAGGTTCTAGAAAAACGAGATTCGTTAATATTGTCCATTTTTATCCTAAAATGCTATGGTCATGATTTTACAAATTATTTAAATTTTTACGTTTCTATATATCTTTTTTTCAAAAAATATGTTATACTTTAATTTGACGATGTGTCAACATTTTTACATCTGGCGCCTCAAGGAGAATGTGTGAACAAGCGCGATTTCCCAAAGATTCACTTTTACGATCAAGATTTTGTAGACATCTATGATAAAACATGGAATTGGTTGGCTGATTTTTGGATTGACCCAAAAACTGGGGAAAATTCAATAGATGGTTACTTTTTTAACACTGGAAATGACCAATACGTATTAGATCAATTTGAATCAGTATTTTCTTCTTTCTTCTTGGTTTATTCAAATAGAAATTATCCTGCAAATCAAAACTTAGATTATTTTTACGCCCGTCAAGAAGAAAACGGAGCAATTCGTTGGCAATATGATTTAAAGACAAATAATCCAATCTTCACAAAAGAAAACCCAGAAGGAATTGGGCTTCCTTTATTTGCCTGGGCAGAATACAATTTGTATCACAAATCTGCAAACAAAAAACGCATCAAAGAAATTATGCCAATCTTGCAAAAATACATGGATTGGATTGATGCAACTTTTAAATGTGAAAACGGATTGTATAAAGTTCCTCATCAATGTTCCACAATGTTTAACTCTCCTCGTGATGGAGCAGTTTATCCTGTGGATTTTAATGCAGCTTTGGCAATCAATGCACTTTATATGTCTGCTTTGGGAGATATCCTAAACGATAAAGATTTGATTTTTCAATATAAGAGAATGTACTTTTCTCTAAAAACCCGTATCAATTCAAAAATGTGGGATTCAGATTCTGGATTTTACTATGACTTAGACGAAGCTGAAAATCAACTTTCTGTAAAAACCATTGCAGGATTTTGGCCTCTACTTGCAGAAATTCCAAATGAAGATAAGGCCGATATGTTGATTGCCCATCTTTCAAATCCAGAAACCTTTGGAACAGAGCATCCTTTCCCAACTTTAAGTATGGATGATTCTCATTTTTCTCAAGACGGAAACGGATTTTGCGGAAGTGTTTATCCTGCTTTTAACTTTATGGTTCTCAAAGGTTTGGAACGTTATCAACACTGGGATTTTGCTCGGGAATCTGCAATTCGTCACTTATATTTCTTGCTTGATGGAATGTTCCCAGGAGATTCTAAAGCAAAAGGTGATTTATACGAAGCTTATCTTCCTTGCAAGGAAGGTAAAGCAAAATTTGAAGGCAAAGAAGATTGGCCACGTGTTCGTTATGTAAACACAGCAGGTCTTTCTACTATTGCATTAATGATTGAAAACGTAATTGGTCTTTCCATCAGTTTGCCAAGAAAAACTGTAGACTGGATTATTCCAAACTTAGAAATCATGGGAATTGAAAATCTTTCTCTAAAGAGAAACCTAATTACAATTCTTTCAAACAAAAGTTTGCGTGGTTGGGAAATCCAAATGGAAAGCGAAAAACTTTATTATTTTACAATCAATATTCTTGGACACAAGAAAAAAACATTGCCAATTCCATCTGGAAAATGTTCAATGTTAATCGATAAATTATAAAATCCGAAAAAGAGGATTATAGAAAGTAACCACAGATGCACAGAAATGTCCTCTGTGGTTATTTTTTTATGTAACACTAAATTTTGGGGGAAAGAATGATAAATCTAGAGGCTGTTATAGAAATCGGGTCCACAGGTATTCGGCTTATGGCTTTTGAACTTGCAAGTAAAAAATCTTGGAAAATCATTGATAAATCAGAATGTCCAATTCCCCTAGGTTACGATGTATTTACAACAGGATATCTTTCTCGGGATACAATTTTACAAACCTTGCATATTTTAAATAGATTCAAAGAGCAATTACAGGGTTGGGCAATTACTGAAGACCATACCCATTTGATTGCAACTAGTGCTTTTCGAGAAGCAAAAAATCGTGATACAGTTTTAGATAGAATTTTTGTAAAAACCGGATTTCGCGTAAAGGTGATTGATGGAATTGAAGAAAATCGTTTGATGTTTATGGCTTTGCAAAATGCTTTGGATGCTGAAGTTCCTCGGCTTTCAAAGCATAATTCCTTGATTTTAGAAATTGGTGGTGGTTCTACAGAAATAATGCTTATGGATCATGGAAAGATGGCCGCTGCCCATAGTTTACGATTGGGAACTGTTTTAATTGAGCAGAGTCTAAAATCACTTTTTGGAACCAGTACGGAAACCTATAGATTTTTGGAGGAATTTGCAAGAAATACTGGTGCGAATTTACGTACAGAAATCAATCTAAATGACATAAAAAATTTTATCACAATTGGAGCCGAAGCAAGAATTGCTGCAAAAACCTTTGGTAATCAAATTGGCCCAAGAGTTTGGTCAATATCAAAAGAAAAATACAATGATTTTGTGGAAGAAATGAGTCATTATTCTGTGGAAGAGGTGATGGCTAGATTTTCATTAAATTACAACGATGCAAAGGCCTTTAATGTGGCGTTAATGACTTATAAACTATTTTTGAATCTAACTCAGGCAAAGGAAATAATTGTAACAGATACAAATATTCGTGAAGGCTTAATTCTTTCGAGAATTTCAGATTCCGAAGACGACATCCAACAAGCTTTTTTGTATCAAGTAATTGCTTCTGCAAAAAATTTGGGGAAAAAATATTCATATGACGAACAACACGCAAAAAATGTGTGTAAAATGGCTTTGGAAATTTTTGATTCTATGAAAGCTGAAATTGGCTTGGATAATCATAATCGGCAACTTTTAGAAATTGCTTCTTTGCTCCATGATATTGGAATGTTTATTCGTGGAAGTGATCATCAACTTCATAGTCACTATATAATTCTGCATTCAGATATTTTTGGCCTTTCAAAGGATGATATGCAAATAATTTCTCTTGTGGCAAAATATCATCGAGGAATAGCTCCTGATCAAAGAGATTCTAGCTTTACATCTTTGCCTCGATTGGAACGGGTTACAGTTCTAAAACTTGCTGCAATCCTTCGAGTGGCTGATGCTTTGGATAGAAGTCATAGTGAAAAACCTGTAGAATTGTCTGCAAAAATCCAAGAAGACAATCTTTTGTTGTGGATTCATGGAGTTCAAAGTCTTAACTTAGAAAAAATTGCTCTTGGAGAAAAGGGTGATTTGTTTGAATCAGTTTTTGGTTACAAATTGATATTAGAAGGCAGCGGTGATTTTTAAGCTAATAGGTGAAAAATGATTATGGAATATTTTAATAGAGAACTTTCTTGGATAGAATTTAATGCTCGTGTTTTAAATCAAGCTTGTGATTCTGCATTACCTCTTTTAGAACGCCTAAAATTTATGACTATTACTTCATCAAATTTTGATGAATTTTTTATGGTTCGTGTTGCAGGATTAAAAGCAAAACTAATTTCTGCACCAGATTGGAAAGACAGTGCAGGATTTACTGCAAAAGAACAACTAGAAAAAATTTCTGAAAGAGTTCACCAACTTACAGATTTGCAAACCGAAGTTTTAAACAAAGAAATTATTCCAGCTCTTGCAGACAATGGAATTGTGTATGTTTCTCAGGAAAACTACGATTCAAAACAAGAACATTTTGTACAAACATTATTCAACGAAGAAATTTTTCCTTTGCTAACTCCTTTGCGGGCAGATAATAGCCAACCTTTCAGCTTAATTACAAATTTAAAGCTTCATGGTGCATTTTTGCTAAAACCTATTGTGGAAAATTCAACCTTGCCTAAGGAATTTCTTTCAAAAGAAGAAGAACCACTTGTAATCGTTCAAATTCCCAATGCAATTCGTCGGGTAATTTGGCTTCCATCAAATGATGAAAAAAAATATTTTACCCTTGTGGACGATATTATCGTGAAATTTGTAACAAAGCTTTTTCCCGGGTATAAGGTTACAGAATCTTTAATTTTTAAAGCAACCTGTGATGCAGATTTTTCAGTGGAAGAAGACAACGAAGATTTTATCCAAGCTATGGAAAGTGTTTTAGTTCAACGGGATTTTGCAAAACCTGTTCGTCTTGTTTGTAATACCAGAAGTCCAAGAATTCAAAAAATGCTCACTGAAAAATTAGAACTTTTACCAGAAGATATTTATTCAGTCGAAGGAATTGTGGATATTTCAACTTTAACAGATTTGTGGAATATCGAAGGATTTTCAGACTTAAAGTTTCCAAACTGGAAAAAATCAAGTGTGAAGGGAATTAAAACTGGAAAACCTTTTTGGGATAAAATCAAACAAGAAGATATTTTACTTCATGTGCCATATCAAAAATATGAACCAGTTTTGCAATTCATAAACGATGCCGCCGACGATCCAAATGTTTTAGCTATTAAAATGACTTTATATAGAACCAGTGAACATTCTGCTATTACAGCTGCCCTAGAACGTGCAGCCAGAAATGGGAAGCAGGTTACCGTTTTTGTGGAATTAAAAGCTCGATTTGATGAAAAGCAAAATATTTCCTGGGCAGCTCGGCTTGAAAAGGCTGGAGCAATCGTGGTTTATGGAATTGTAAATCTAAAGGTTCATGGAAAAGTTTTACTTGTGGTTCGCCGAGAATCTTCGGGAGTTCGCCGATATGTGCATTTTTCCACTGGAAATTACAACGAAAAAACTGCAAATCTCTACAGCGATATTTCAATCTTCACCGCTGACTCTGAAATTGCCAACGATATTACTCTGTTTTTCAATATGATTTCAGGATATTCAGTCATTCAAACAATGAACAGAATGTTTATGGCACCAATTAATCTAAAATCAAAATTATTATCAATGATTGAAAGAGAAATCCAGAATTCAAGTCCAGAAAAACCAGGCTTAATTATGGCAAAAATGAATAGTCTTGTGGACGAAGATTGTATAAAAGCCTTATACAAAGCAAGTGCCAACAATGTGAAAATTTTGTTAAATGTTCGGGGTATTTGTATGCTTGTGCCAGAAAAAAAAGGTTTAAGTGAAAATATAAAAGTTGTAAGCATAATTGATAGATTTTTGGAACATTCTAGAATTTTTTACTTCCAAAATGGAGGAAATGAAGAATTGTATCTTTCCAGTGCAGATTGGATGCCACGAAATTTGGAACGTCGAGTTGAAATTATGCTTCCAATTTTGCAAAAAAATATTTTTGAAGACATAAAAGAAAATCTGAAAATTTATTTTAAAGATACAGAAAATTCCTTCTATCTTCAAAGTGATGGAACTTGGAAAAAATCTTCTTCCAAAAAACAAATAAGAGCTCAAGAAGAACTTTTCAAAAAGTATAAAAAACAGTCATCCTTAGAAGAAAAAAAATCAGTGCAAGAATTTGTAGTGAGAAGAAAAAATTAGTTTTGTTAAAAGATACTTACAAAATCTATATTTTTTTTATGAATTTAAGTATCTTTTAAGGAATTTTAGTTATTTTAATGATATGAAAACAAAAATAAAAAAGACGTTTATTACCATTAGTTTAGTTTTTATTGGTATTTCTAGTTTGTTTGCACTTACCTACGAAGAACTTTTACAAAATTATTGCAATCAAGATATCCAATTTGAAGAACTAACAATTGCTTACCAACAAGCAGAACTCTCTTATGAACAAACTCAAATCAATAATGGGTTTTCAATTTCTGCTTCAACTGGAGCTATAAAACTAGATTTTGATGAAAATCAAATCACAACAAGTTTTTCTCCTTCATTAAACATTGGAATTCCAAGTCTTTCAAATACAGAAGCTACGATTTCACTTCCTGTTTCTGTTTCAAAAGACTCTGTTTCTTTGCAAAATGCGGGGATTTCCGTTTCCACAGAAATAATTTCTTCTTCCAAAGAAAAACGAGATTTGACCTTAGAAAAATCTTTGCGTTCTTTAGAGGAAGCAAAACGAAAATTAGAAGCACGAGTTGTTGCCTTAGAAAAATCATTTTTAACGGAATTAAAAAATCTTTATTCCTTAGGACTTTCAGTTTACGAAGCCGAAGAAAATCTTCTATCAAAAAAAATCTCTTTAGAAAGTATAAAATTGCAGGGATATTCAGAAACTTCTTCAAAATACAGAAGTTCGAATTTGTCTGTAAAATCTGCTGAGTATGATTTAGAAAAAGCAACACGAAAATATGCTACAACTTTAGAAAAATTTGTAAATGCTTGTGATGCAAAGGATTTAGATATTTATTCCCTTGAAATACCAGAGGTTGACTTACTAAAAATCAGTGATTTTGAAAAAGAAAAGTTTGCAGCGATAGAAAGCACTCTTTGGTCAAATTACACGAACGAAAAAAATCGTGAAGCCGAAAAAGATTTTACACTTTCTGCAAACGCATCTGCAAATTTTTCCCAGGGAAACGAAAAGGCTTCATCAACTATTGGAGCAGGATTGACTGGAGCATACAAGGGATTACAGGGAAAAGTAAACCTAAATTTACCAACAGACGGAAAAGCAAATCCTTCTGTAAGTTTTTCTCTTAGCTGGAATCCAAATCAGGGGAAACTTGCAGAAATTAATGAAGAATTAACTTCCTTGAAAGAAAGACAAGAAGTGATTTCCTTGAAAAAAGCCTACGACGACTATGAATCAACTTTTAATGAATATGAAACGGAAAGGGAAAATCTTCTTTGGCAATATGAAAAAATAATGGAAGAAGTTTCTATGTACAAAGAATTGGCAGAAGATACAGCTTTTTGGTACAACGAAGGAATCGTTTCTGAGTCTGAATATCGACAAGCAAATATGAATTATGCAAAGGCACTTTTGTCTTTAACAAATTCAAAAATCGAACAATTGATTTATAACCTAAACTTAAAATCTCAATTTGTGAAATAAAAAGGAATTAAACATATGGAACAAAATAAAAAGACAGATAAAAAGAAAAAGTCAAGAAAAGGTGTAAAATGGATTGTAATTTCTATTTTACTAGTTGTGTGCCTTGGAGCTGGTTTATTTTTTGCTCGAAAATCTGTAAAAGGACCAGCCGAAGAAAAAATCATTTACACAGTAAAATCAGAAACTTATGAAAACGTAATAGAAATTTCTGGAAATATTTCAGCTGCCCAATCTCAAGAATTACAAGCTGCAGGTTCTGGAACTGTTCAAAAAGTTTATGTAAAAGCTGGAGATTTTGTAAAAAAAGGCCAAGTTATTCTTGAATTAGATGATAGCGAACAAGAATACGATTTAGCTGAATTAGACTACAATATTGCACAGAAAAAATTAAATGGTTCAAAGCGTGAAATCGAATTATTAGAAACAAGACGAGATGTGCTTGTGAAAAAACTAGAAGATAGAAAAATCACAGCCTATTTTGATGGAATCATTGTAGACTTAAATGTTGCTCCAGGTGATTATCTTGAAGCAAAAGATAGTGTTGGAACATTAATTGACCGTTCTTATATGACTGCTTCTGTAGAAATTGTGGAAACGGATGTTGGAAAACTTGTTCCAAATCAAGTAGTAAATTTTTCCTTTCCTGCCTATGAAGATGAAATTGTAAAAGGATATGTGGTTTCTTATCCTGCAATTGGAACTGTAACTCAACGCGGAGCTACAGTCGTAAAAACTGAAGTTAGAATTGATAATCCACCAGATGAAATATTACCAAACTATTCATTTACTGGAGAAATTGAAATAACAGCTCCTATAACGGTTACCTTAGTTGAAAGAAATGCCATTGGCTACGAAGACGGAAAAGCCTACGCAGAAGTATTAAATCGTGACGGCACCACATCAAAGGTTAATGTGGAAGTTCAACAATATGATTCATCCTATGTGAAAGTGATTTCTGGATTAAAAGCCGGAGACAGAGTTTTAAATCTTGGTGCAAATCGTTCTGGAACCTTGCGAATAAACAACACTTCAGGCTCTTCAAATAGAAATCAGGGCGGATTTTCAATGGGCGGAATGCCAATGGGTGGCGGAATGCCAGGCGGTCGTTAATGGGTAAAAATGTAATTGAAATGAAGGATGTTTGGAAAATTTATTCCATGGGGGAATCAGAAGTCCAAGCCCTTCGAGGAATAAGTTTTTCTGTGGAAGAAGGGGAATTTGTTTCTATAATGGGTCCCTCTGGTTCTGGAAAATCCACTTGTATGAATATGATTGGATGTTTGGACCGCCCAACAACAGGCGATGTTTGTATTAATGGCCGATTGATTGCAGAAATGTCTGAAAAAGAACTTGCAAAACTTCGGAACGAAACCGTTGGTTTTGTTTTTCAGCAATATCATCTTCTTTCTTCTATGACAGTTTTAGAAAATGTTATGCTTCCCCTACGTTACAAGGGAGTGCCAAAGGCTGAAAGAAAAATTCTTGCAGAAGAAGCTCTTGCAAAAGTTGGACTTTCAGAAAGATTGCATCACAGGCCTCACGAACTTTCTGGTGGTCAAAAACAAAGGGTTGCCATTGCAAGAGCAACTGTTACAAAACCAAGAATCATTTTAGCAGACGAGCCAACGGGAGCTTTGGATTCAGAAACCGGAAAGGCGGTTTTGGAACTGTTTTATGAAATTAACAAAACTGAAGGCACCACCATCGTAATTGTAACCCACGATGTAAAAATCGGAGAATCTACACCTCGATGTATAAAAATATTTGATGGAAAAATTTTACCATCATCAGAGAAAGGAGAATAGGATGTTCGAAGATTTTTTAAATGCTTTGCAAAATTTTAGAATGAACAAAATACGAACACTGCTTTCTCTTTTAGGTGTAATTATTGGAGTTGCTTCTGTAATAATTATTACAACCCTAGGTCAAAGTGCCACAGAAAATATTCGAGGAAGTTTTGGTTCTTCTGGTCTTGATATAGTTCGAGTTTCACAAGGTTTTATGAATCGAAGAAGTGGATCTTCTGTTTCTTTTAACGAAGCTTTCAAAGAAGAATTATATGGACAAATTTCAAATATCAAAGGGATTTATTACACAAATACCTTATCCACAACCTTGGTTTATAAGGATTTGTCAGTTTCAGCTACAGCAACTTGCATTGAACATGGATATTTACAAATGAATAAAATGGAACTAGAAAGCGGTCATTATTTTACAATATCAGACAATGTTCAAGGTGCACAGAAAATCATTCTAGGAAGCGAAATTGCAGCCGCTTTATTCCCAGAAGGAAATGCAGTTGGAAAAACCATAACCTTAATTTATTCTAATAACCGTTTTGGTTTTGAAGTTGTAGGAGTGTTAAAAGAAAGTACCTCTGGAATAGAATCTTCCACAACAGGTGTTTATATTCCTCGGGGATTTTATAGCAAAAAAATCAATCCAAATACTACCGCTGGAACTATTGTAATTCAATGTACAGACCAAGATTTGTCTTCCACTGTGGCAGATGATATTGAAACTTACATGGAAGAAAAAACTGGCACAGAAAATTCTGTTTCAATTATTTCAATGCAAAGTATGATTGAACAATTTGATGAAGTTATGGGAACTGTAACAATGTTGCTTTCTGGAATCGCTGCCATTTCTCTTTTAGTTGGTGGTGTTGGAATTATGAATATTATGATTGTAACCGTAACTGAACGTCGAAAAGAAATTGGAATCAGAAAAGCCTTGGGGGCAACACCGGGAGCAATACGTATGCAATTTCTTGTGGAATCTGCAACCATCACCTTGTTTGGCGGATTTTTGGGAATTCTAGTTGGCCTTGGTTTAAGTTACATAATAGTTTATGTAATGAGCTGGACTTATGGCGTAAAATGGAGTGCTTGTATTATAGCATTTGTATTTTCTGCCTTTGTGGGTGTTTTCTTTGGACTAAATCCAGCTTCACGTGCTGCAAAATTAGATCCTGTTGAAGCTTTAGCAAGTGAATAAATTATCCAAATAAGGTTTTTACCAAATCCTTTATATTTTTCACGACTTTAGAGTCAGCTTCTTTTTCCGGTGCAACGATTTTTTCAAATCCTAAATCTTTAGCAGTTTTTACCCGCTGTTTTAGATGTTGCACTGGTCTAATTTCCCCAGCTAAGCTGATTTCACCTGCAATACACAATCCGTTTTCTAAAGGTAAGTCTGCTCGGGCAGAATACAAAGCTGCTGCTAAGGCTGCGTCTACAGCACTATCTTTTATTTTTATTCCACCTGCCACATTGATATAAATATCTTGGTCACTAAAACGAAGTCCAAGACGTTTTTCTAAAACCGCAGCCACACGACTTACCCTTGCTGAGTCAATATTGTCTGAATAAACACGGGTTAAACTAGCTTTTGCAGGAACAGTAAGTGCTTGAATTTCCACCATAAAAACCCGAGTTCCTTCATAAATTGGTACTATTGCAACTCCAGCTGGAATATTTCCTTCTCTTTTGATAATAAACATTCCAGAAGGCTCTTTAATAGCAACAAGACCTGTGGCAGTCATTTCAAAAATTCCAAGCTCGTCAATGGAACCAAAGCGATTTTTTTTGGCAGATAAAAATCGAATATCATCATTTGTGCGTTCAAAACTGATTACAGTATCAACCAAATGTTCCAAAGATTTTGGTCCTGCAATATCTCCGCCCTTTGTAATGTGAGCCACTAAAAAAAGCACAGAATCTCGTTCCTTTGTCCATTGAACAAGTTCATTTGAACAGTATTTTAATTGTTGAACAGTTCCGGGAATTAATCCTGCATCATGACTGTAAACTGTTTGTATGGAATCCACAATCACAAAGATTGGATTTATTGAATTTAATGCATCTTCAATATCTTCTAGTTTTGTAGTACAAAGAAGTTCAATTCCTTCACAGTTGATATTTAGTCTTTCTGCACGATTTTTAATTTGAGCTGCGGATTCTTCCCCAGAAACGTAAAGTACTTTTCCCTGTTTATATTTTTGCCAAATTGCTGCCGCACATTGTAATAATAAGGTTGATTTTCCAATTCCCGGTTCCCCTCCAAGTAAAACGCAGGAACGCTTCATAATTCCGCCACCTAAAACTCTATCAAGTTCATCAATACCAGAAAAAATTCTGTTATCATCTAGAGTTTTAACAGTTGAAAGAGGCATTGGTTTTGCTTTTACAGTTGCTTTAATTGACGGAAGCCCCTTTTCGCTTTCTATTACACATTCTGTAAAACTATTCCATTCTCCACAATCTGGGCATCTTCCAAGCCAACGGGGAGTACTATAATTACAATTTGAACACACAAAAGCAGTGGAATTTTCTTTTTTCTTAGCCATATCTTCCTCTTTTTCGAGATGCAATAAAATAATAATAGTTGGTTTTAAAAATATTTCTATAATAAAAAGATTATAAAAAATTTTCAAAAAATTAAAATATTTTGAAAATTTGTGTAATAAATTACGTTGACATCAATTTTAAATTTTTGTAATATAAAAACGGCTTGTAAATAAGCTGATAAACTCTCTCCGAAGTCCAGCTTGCTGGACAAGAAGGCTCAATAAGCGTTGCTTATTGAGCCTTCTTTTTTAGTATTTTAAGAATTATTAACAGTTTCTTGTTTTGCAATGGTTATGCTGTTTGCTGGAACAGATTCTGTAAGCCAAACATTTCCTCCAACAATGCTTCCTTTCCCAATTACTGTTTCTCCGCCAAGAATCGTTGCACCAGCATAAATTGTCACGCCATCTTCGATTGTTGGATGACGCTTTTTGTTGCTTAAGGATTTTTTCACACTAATAGCCCCAAGGGTTACACCTTGATACAACTTGACATTTTTTCCAATTACACAAGATTCACCAATAACAATTCCTGTGCCATGGTCAATAAAAAAAGATTCTCCAATAGTTGCCCCTGGATGAATATCAATACCGGTTTTCCCGTGGATATATTCGCTCATAATTCTAGGAATTAAAGGCACACCATTTTTATGTAAAAAATTTGCAATTCTATAAACCATAATAGCTTCCAAACCTGGATAAGACAAAATGATTTCTTCAAAACTTCTAGCAGCAGGATCTCCTTCCAATGCTGATTGTGCGTCTAGCATAATTTTTCTTCTGATTTCAGGAATTTCTTCAATTAGAGACAAAACAGTTTGTTCGGCCAAAGCAAAGCAATGGGAATTCTCTGCTGATTTTCGCAAGTATAACAAAGCTTTTTGAGTTTCTTTTGTCAAAATTGAAATAACTCTGTTGATTTTTTCTCCAGTTAAAAATTTTAAGGTTTGCTTATTTATAGTTTCAGCGGTTTTAAAACCTGGAAAAATTAGAGCTTGTAAGTCTTTTAATGCAGTAACCACAGATTCACTATTTGGGAAAGCATTGATTTCAGAAAGGTTCACCCCACCAAAAGAATTATAAGAATCCACAATATTTTCAATCATTAAATCTAAAGTTTTCATATGTAAAATATACTCGTAGCAGTATAAAATTGCAATTACTTAAAAAAACTTATTGAATTTTGCATAAATATGTGTAAAATAGCAAAAAAGAAAATAAATTTGCTTGACAAAAAAATAATCTAAATATATATTAGTATAACATCTCATATCAGCCTTAATGGGATTTGTAGATGTACCCTGCCTCTGTAGCTCAGTCGGCAGAGCGCAACCATGGTAAGGTTGAGGTCAGCGGTTCGATCCCGCTCGGAGGCTGAATAAAAACCTATATAGGAGATAGAAATGGCATCTAAAAAAACTGCTGTAGAAATAATTGCACTTCAATGTAGTGAATGCAAAAGAAAAAACTATACAACTTACAAAAATCGTAAGAATATCCAAGGTAAGTTGGAATTAAACAAATATTGTCCATTTGATCGCAAACATACATTGCACAAAGAAACAAAAGCAAAATAATTTTATTTGCTTGATTTTTAGATTTAAATTGCTTAACTTTAATAACTAGGTTAAGCAGTCTAAGTCAAAATTAAATTGATATTATCCAGTGTAATGCTGGTAAATATATTTAGGTCAGTAGCTCTAATGGTAGAGCGTCGGTCTCCAAAACCGAATGTTGCGGGTTCGAGTCCTGCCTGGCCTGTATTTTTTTTATGTGAGGATTAGCATATGAAAGTTGTAAATTTTTTCAAAGAATCAGTTGCTGAGTTAAAGAAAGTTGTTTGGCCTAGTAAAGACGATGTTTTTTCCTCAACAAAAGTTGTTTTAATTTCAACAGTTGTTATTGCCGTTATTTTAGGTCTATTTGATTACCTATTTACAAGTGGTATGAATCTTGTATTCTAATTTGGAACGATAATACATGGCAAACGGATGGTACATTCTACATACCTATGCAGGGTATGAGGGCAAAATCGAACGCACAATTCGATCATTGGTTGAAAAAGGCGAACTTTCATCTGATACAGTTTTGGATGTAAAAGTTCCTGTTGAAGATGTCTGCGAAGTAAAAGACGGTAAAAAGAAAGTTGTAACAAAGAAATTCTTGCCAGGATATATCATGGTGGAATTAAATCTTCCTGATTTAGGTTGGAAAGATATTTGTTCAAAAATTCGTCGTATTCAAGGCGTTACAGGATTTGTTGGAACAGGCAGTAATGAACGACCTCGTCCAATATCAGCAGATGAAGCAAAGAGTTTACTAAGAAAAAGCGGAGATATTAAAGGTGAAAAACCTGTTAGAGTTCACCAATCATACTCCGTTGGTGAAAAGGTTAAGATTATCGGTGGTTCATTCAATTCCTTTGTTGGTTTGATTGAAGAGGTAAATGCCGATAAGAGCAAACTTCGTGTTGCAATTAACTTCTTTGATCGAACAATTCCAGTAGAACTCGATATAGTACAAGTCGAAAAGATTTAGTGTTAAAACCCAGTGTAAAAGCTGGGTTTTTGACGTTATTCTTTGTTTTGGGAGGTGTGTCACTCCGTTGGATGATAGACACGCCGCTAGATTAACGATTAAGTTAATCACACCAATTTAAGGAGATATAAAATGGCAAAGAAAAAGGTTACGGCTGTTATTAAGCTACAGTGCCCAGCAGGGAAAGCAACTCCTGCTCCACCAGTTGGTCCAGCTCTTGGTCCACACGGTGTAAGTGCACCACAATTTGTTCAGCAATTTAACGACCGTACAAAGTCAATGGAACCAGGTCTAATTGTACCTGTAATCATTACAGTTTTCCAAGACAAATCATTTACATTTGTTTTGAAAACTCCTCCAGCTGCAGTTCTTATCAAAAAAGCTTGTGGACTCGATAAGGGTTCTGGCAACTCAATTCTAAACAAAGTTGGAAAACTTTCTGCAGAAAAATTAGAAGAAATTGCAAAAACAAAAATGCCTGACATCAATGCTTTAGACATTGAAGCAGCAAAAAACATTATTGCCGGTACTGCTCGCAGTATGGGTGTAGAGGTGGAGCGATAATATGAAACATGGTAAGAAATATCGCGAATCACTTAAAAAGTATGATTCCACAGCATCTTATGACCTTTTAAAAGCTTGTGAAACAGTTAAAGAAATTAAATTTTCTAACTTCGACGAAACTGTAGAAGCTCACGTAAACCTAAAATTAAGCAAGAGCCAAACTGTTCGTGATACACTTGTTTTCCCAAATCAATTCAAAGGTGAAAAGAAAGTTTTAGTTTTCTGTAAAGAAGACCGTATTAAAGAAGCACTAGACGCAGGTGCAGCTTTTGCTGGTGCAGATGAATACATCGAAAAAGTTAAGGGTGGTTGGTTAGACTTCGACGTTGCAGTAGCTACTCCTGACATGATGAAAGATGTTGGTCGTCTTGGTATGGTACTTGGCCGCCGTGGTTTAATGCCAAACCCAAAAACTGGAACAGTAACAAACGACATCGTTTCTGCAATTAACGAACTTAAAAAAGGTCGTGTTGAATATCGTGCTGATAAACATGGTATCGTTCACATGGCTGTTGGTAAATGTTCAATGGATGCAGAAAAAATCGCTGAAAACGTTAAGACACTTCTTGCTGAAATTTACAGAAAGAAACCATCAGATGCTAAAGCTGGGTATGTTCAAACAGTATCAGTTAGCTCAACAATGGGTCCTGGCGTTTGGGTAGACTTTAAGGAAGGAGATCAATAATGGCAATTAGAGCAAAAAAACTCCAGCCTGCTAAAGTTGAGGCAATCGCAAATGTAAAAACTGTTCTTGAAGGTTACAACGATTATATCTTCGCTGATTATCGTGGATTAACTGTAGAACAAATTACAGAACTAAGAAAACAACTTCGTGCAAAAGACTGTCAATTCAAAGTAATGAAAAACAACTTCGTAAAAGTTGCTTTTGATGAAATGAAAATTGAAAACCTAGCTGATTACCTAGCAGGTCCTACAGCTATCGCTCTTCTAAAAGACGATCCTAACGAAGTAGCAAAAATCCTTTTTGATTTCGCTAAGGAAGCTCCTGCACTTCAAGTTAAAGGTGCTTTTATTGACAAAGAAATCTACGATGCTGAAAAAATCGAAGCTTTCTCAAAACTTCCTGGCAAAAAACAACTTATCGCAATGCTTATGTCTGCAATCAATGGCCCAGCTCAAAAACTTGCAGCTACATTACAAGCATATGTTGAAAAGTTGGAAAAAGAAGGTCCAGCTCCAGCTGCACCAGCAGCAGAAGCTCCTAAAGCTGAGGAAGCAGCTCCAGCTGCTGAAGCTCCAGCAGAAGCATAATTTTACGAAACAGTTTTTGTTTCAAACTATTAAATTAAAAGCGATTCAGGCTTCATAGCTGTCGTCCTGTTTCGCATAAAAAAATATATTTTTAAGGAGAAGATAATATGGCAGCTCTAACAAACGATCAAATCTTAGATGCAATCGCATCAATGACAGTTCTTGAAGCTTCTGAGCTTGTAAAAGCTATGGAAGAAAAATTTGGTGTAACAGCAGCAGTTGCAGTAGCAGCAGCTCCTGGAGCAGCAGCAGGTGCAGCAGCAGCTGAAGAACAAACAGAATTCAACGTATCTCTAGAAGCAGCAGATCCTGCAAAGAAAATTGCAGTTATCAAAGCTGTTCGTGAAGTTACAGGTCTTGGTCTTAAAGAAGCAAAAGACCTTGTTGAAGGTGCTCCAAAAGTTCTTAAAGAAGCTGTATCTAAAGAAGATGCAGCAAAAATCAAAGAAACTATTGAAGCAGCTGGTGGAACAGTTAAGATTGCATAATTTTGCATCTTTGCTAAGAAGTTGGGTTTCTTTTAGAAACCCAATAGTTACATTTGATTTTTACTCTTTAGCAATTTAATTAAAATTGGCTACCGATAGTGTTTTCTGTCGGTAGCTATACGTGTATGAGATAAGACAGCGGGCTACGCAAATTATGTAGTCTTTATTACCGCTATAACTGTTAAGGGGGATTTGATGTTCGCAAAAAGCCGGACGGTCAATCGACAATACATTGGAAAAAATATCCAGAATTTTATGGAATTGCCTGACTTAATTGATATTCAGACATCTTCCTATGAAAGTTTTTTACAAAAAAACAGACTGGATAATCACGAACCTCTATTGGAACAAGGTCTAGAAGAAGTGTTCCGTTCCTCATTTCCTATTGAAAGTCCAAATGGGGATATGAGTCTTGAATATGATTTTTATGAGCTCGATGAGCAAAATATAAAATTTAACGAGTATCAATGTAAACAAAAGGGTTTAACTTATTCTGTTCCATTGAAAGCTCGTGTAAACCTAATTTTCGAAAATGGAGAAATCCGACAAAAAGACATCTATATGGGTGATATTCCTCTTATGACTGAGAGAGGAACTTTTATCATTAATGGTGCTGAACGTGTTGTAGTTTCTCAAATCCACCGATCTCCTGGTGTAATTTTCAGTCACGAAAAAGACGTTTATTCAAGTAGAATTATTCCATATCGTGGTTCTTGGTTGGAATTTGAAATTGACCAAAAGAAAGAGTTGATTTATGCAAAAATCGACCGTAAAAAAAGAATCCTTGGAACAATTTTCTTACGTGCTTTAGGTTATTCAAGTCGTGAAGAAATTATCCGTGCTTTTTATGAAACAACAACTATCTCTCTTGAAGATACAAAAGAACTTCGTGAAGAATTGGTTGGTAAAGTTTTAGCTTCTGCTGTTTTTGCAAAAGATGGCGATGAAGAAAAGAAAGTTTTGGCAGCCGGAACAAAACTTCACCCACACGATATCGATGAATTATTTGCTTTGGAAGATGTTAAGCAAATTGAAGTAATCGATTTTAATGCGGAAGATTCTCTTAATTCTCAAATGATTATCAATTGTTTTGAAAGAGAAGAAATTCGCTTTACAAAAGAAGGTTCTGAAAGTGATGAACCAACTAAAGAAGATGCATTAGCTGCTGTTTATTCTGTGTTGCTACCAGGTGAACCAATCACTGTTGAAGCTGCAGAAAAAGATTTAGAATCAATGTTCTTTAAATCTACAAGATATGATTTAGGACGCGTTGGTCGTTATAAATTAAACAGCAAATTTAACTATAAAGAACCTGTTGAAGAACATACATTGGTTAAGCAAGATATTATTGCAACAATGAAATTCTTTATAAAGGTTTACATCGGCGATGAAACTTGTGATGATATTGACCACTTAGGAAATCGTCGTATTCGTTCTGTTGGCGAACTTATGACAAATCAGTTAAAAACTGCTTTCAGTCGCATGGCTCGTATCGCAAAAGACAGAATGAGCAGCAAAGAAACTGATACAATGAGACCACAAGATTTGATTTCTATCAAACCTATCGTGGCTGCAATTAAGGAATTCTTTGGTTCAAGCCAACTTTCACAGTTCATGGATCAAGTAAACCCACTTGCTGAATTGACACATAAACGTCGTTTGAATGCTTTAGGACCAGGTGGTCTTTCACGTGATCGTGCTGGTATCGAAGTTCGTGACGTTCACTATACACACTATGGTCGTATGTGTCCTATCGAAACACCAGAAGGTCCAAATATCGGTCTTATTGTTTCTTTGGCAATTTATACTCGTGTAAATGAATACGGATTCCTTGAAGCTCCATATCGTAAAATTGAAAACGGTAAAGCTACTGACAAAACAGAATATCTAACAGCAATGGATGAAGATAGATACTACATCGGACAGGCTTCAGCAGCTATGGACGAAGATGGAAACTTTATCAATAGTACTATTGCTTGTCGTCGTTATGGTGACTATTCTGCTCGTGATCCTAAAGATGTTCAGTACATGGACGTTTCACCAAAACAGGTTATTTCTGTTTCTGCAGCTTTGATTCCTTTCGTAGAACATGACGACGCCAACCGTGCTTTGATGGGTTGTAACATGCAACGTCAAGCTGTGCCTCTTCTATTCCCAGAACCACCAATTGTTGGTACTGGTATGGAAAAGAAATGTGCTTATGACTCTGGTGTTTTGGTAAAAGCAAAACATGCTGGTGAAGTTATTTGGGTTTCTGCTGATGAAATTCGTGTTCAACGTCCTGAGCAAAAAGTATCAGGTGAATATGATTCATACAACTTATTAAAATATCAAAGAACTAACCAGGATACTTGTTATCACCAACGTCCAACAGTTGAACTTGGTCAACAAGTTGAAAAAGGTACAGTTCTTGCTGATGGTCCTGCAACTTTCAATGGGGAATTGGCTCTAGGTAGAAATATCTTAGTTGGTTTCGTTCCATGGAATGGTTACAACTACGAAGATGCTGTTTTGATTTCTCAACGTGTTGTAAAAGAAGATATGTATACTTCTATTCATATCACTGAGTTATCTACAGAAATCCGTGAAACAAAACTTGGACCAGAAAAAATTACTAGAGATGTTCCAAATACAAGTGAAAAGAACTTAAATAATTTGGATAGTGAAGGTATCGTAACTATTGGTGCGAAAGTACGTTCTAACGATATTTTGGTTGGAAAAGTAACACCTAAAACCGAAACTGATACAACTCCAGAATTTAAGATTATTCATGCTATCTTTGGTGAAAAAGCCAATGAAGTAAGGGATTCTTCTTTACGTGTACCACACGGAGTTGAAGGAACAGTTATTGATGTTCAGCGATTACGTCGTTCTCAAGGGGATGACTTAAATCCTGGCGTTGATGAACAAGTTAAAGTTCTTATTGCCACAAAACGTAAATTACGTGAAGGTGATAAAATGGCTGGTCGCCACGGTAACAAAGGTATTGTTGCTCGTATTCTACCAGTTGAAGATATGCCATACCTAGAAGATGGAACTCCACTTGATGTTTGTCTAAACCCTCTTGGTGTTCCTTCTCGTATGAACATTGGTCAGATTATGGAATCAGAACTTGGTCTTGCAGGTAAATACCTAAACGAATGGTATGAAGCACCAGTTTTCCAATCTCCAACCAATGAAATGATTGAACAAAAATTGATGGATGCTGGTTTTGATAGAACATCAAAAGCTATTCTAAGAGATGGTCGCACTGGTGAACCTTTCCAAAACGCTGTATTCGTTGGTGTTATCTACTATCTAAAACTTAACCACTTGGTTGATGATAAGATGCACGCACGTTCAACAGGTCCTTATTCACTTGTTACACAGCAACCTCTTGGTGGTAAGGCTCAATTTGGTGGTCAACGTCTTGGAGAAATGGAAGTATGGGCTCTAGAAGCTTATGGTGCTGCAAATACACTACAAGAATTGATGACTATCAAATCTGATGATATGACAGGTCGTTCAAAAATATATGAAGCAATCGTTAAGGGAGAACCTTCAACACCAGCTGGTGTTCCAGAATCATTTAACGTATTGATTCAAGAACTTCGTGGTCTTGCTCTTGATTTTTCAATTTATGATGCAAATGGAAAACAAATTCCATTAACAGAAAGAGATGAAAAATTAATTAAGCCAGAATCTAATTTCTAGGAATAACGGGGATGTGATATTGCATTCCCGGTTATTTGAAAACATAGTTTTCAACATATAGGAGACAAATAATGCGTGATATACAGGATTTTGATAGCTTAACAATTAAGCTTGCTTCCCCAGATACAATCCGTAAATGGTCATATGGAGAAGTTAAGAAACCTGAAACCATTAACTATAGAAGTCTACGCCCTGAAAGAGAAGGACTTTTCTGTGAAAAAATCTTTGGTACAACTAAAGAATGGGAATGTTTTTGTGGAAAGTTCAAATCAATTCGTTATAAAGGTATAACTTGTGACCGTTGTGGTGTTGAAGTTACACACTTTAGAGTTCGTCGTGAAAGAATGGGACACATTGAATTGGCAGCTCCTGTTGCACATATTTGGTATTATCGTTCTGTTCCTTCTCGAATGGGATTGTTATTAGATTTGCAAGTTGCAGCACTTAGAGCAGTCCTATTTCATGAAAAATATATTGTTATTGATCCAGGTGATACTGATTTTAAGAAGAATCAATTATTAACTGAAGATGAATATTTCGAAGCTCAAGAACGTAATAATGGAGCATTCACAGCTGGTATGGGTGCAGAAGCAATTAAAACACTTCTAGAAAACCTTGACCTAGATGAATTAGCTGCTGAATTACGTGCAAAAATGGTTGAAAAAGGTGCAAAAACTGACAAACGTTTATTAAAACGTATTGAAATTGTAGAAAATTTCCGTGCATCTACAAATAAATGTTCATGGATGATTTTGGATGTAATTCCAGTAATTCCACCTGATTTGAGACCTATGGTTCAACTTGATGGAGGTCGCTTTGCAACTTCTGACTTGAACGATTTATATCGCCGTTTAATTAGTAGAAATAATCGTTTAAAAAGATTACAAGCAATTCCAGCTCCAGACATCATTATTCGTAATGAAAAACGTATGTTGCAAGAAGCTGTAGACGCTTTGTTTGATAACTCAAAGAAAAAAAGAGTTGTAAAAGGTGCTTCTAACCGTCCTTTAAAATCAATTTCTGATTTGTTAAAAGGAAAGCAAGGTCGTTTCCGTCAAAACCTTTTGGGAAAACGTGTTGACTACTCTGGTCGTTCTGTAATTGTTGTTGGACCTGAATTAAAGTTATGGCAATGTGGTCTTCCTACAAAAATGGCTTTGGAACTTTTCAAACCATTTATCATGAAAAAATTGGTAGACAAAGAAATTGTTTATAACGTAAAGAAAGCAAAACAATTTGTTGAACAAGAATCACCAGAAGTTTTCGCAATCCTTGATGAAGTTGTTAAAGAACACCCAGTTATGCTTAACCGTGCTCCAACTCTTCACCGTCTTGGTATCCAAGCTTTTGAGCCTGTTCTTGTTGAAGGAAAAGCTATTAAGCTTCATCCATTAGTTTGTCATGCATTCAACGCTGACTTCGACGGTGACCAGATGGCTGTTCACGTTCCTTTGACACAAGCTGCTCAAATGGAATGTTGGACATTGATGCTTTCTGCAAGAAACTTGCTTGACCCTGCAAACGGTAAAACAATTGTTTATCCTTCTCAGGATATGGTTTTGGGTATCTATTACTTAACAAAAATTAAACCATCAGGAAAGGGAACTGGAAAACGTTTTAGTTCTACAGAAGAAGTTTTATTAGCAGCAGAACGAAAGAGTATTGATTATGAATCTGAAATTCAGGTTCCAATCATGAAAGCTCCTTATAATGGTCAAGTAATTAAAACTACAGCTGGTAGAATTATCTTCAATGAAGAAATGCCAGATGAAGTTGAATATGTAAACGAACTATTAGGTGATAAAGAACTTAAAAAACTAATCGAAAGAGTTCATAAAAACCAAGGTTCATGGTTGACAGTTAGAATGCTTGATGCAATTAAGGCTGTTGGTTATAAATATGCAACATTCTTTGGTGCTACAATTTCTATGGGTGATATTCTTATTCCAGAGAAAAAACCTGAAATGATGGAAAAAGCCAACAAAGAAGTTGAAGCAATTATGAAACAATATCATCAGGGTGTTATCACTGGTGATGAACGCTATAACCGTGTTGTTGAAGTTTGGTCAAGAACAAATGAAGAGTTGACAAATGCAGTTATGAAAACTCTAGAATCTGACCAAGAAGGATTTAATACAATTTACATGATGGCCGCTTCTGGTGCTCGTGGTAGCCGCAACCAGATTCGTCAGCTTGCAGGTATGCGTGGTTTGATGGCTAAACCTAATGGTGACATTATCGAACTTCCAATCCGTTCAAACTTCAAAGAAGGTCTTTCTGTTATTGAGTTCTTTATTTCAACAAACGGTGCTCGTAAAGGTCTTTCTGATACAGCTCTTAAAACAGCTAACGCTGGTTACCTAACCCGTCGTCTTGTTGATATTGCACAAGATGTCGTTATTAATGAAGATGACTGTGGAACAATCAACGGTATTGAATATTCAGCTGTTAAAGAAGGCGATGATGTTATTGAAGCATTAAAAGACAGAATTGTTGGTCGCTATACACTAGAACAAGTTAAGCATCCAATTACAGGGGAAGTTCTATGTGATGTAAACGAATATATTACAGATGAATTGGCTGCTGAAATTGACGCTGCTGGTGTTGAATCTGTAAAACTTAGAACAGTTCTTACTTGTGAAGCTCGTCATGGTGTTTGTTGTAAATGTTATGGTAGAAACCTTGCACACAACAAGATTGTTGAAATTGGTGAAGCAGTTGGTATTATCGCTGCTCAATCAATCGGTCAACCTGGTACACAGCTTACCATGCGTACTTTCCACGTCGGTGGTACTGCTTCTAAAGTTGCAGAAGAAAACCGCATTGTTCTTAAATACGGTGTTATCGTAAAAGATATCAAGGGTGTTCATGTTGAAATGGACGATGATTCTTGGTTGTTTACACGTAAAGGATCAATGACTGTTGCACGTATTATTGAAAAACATGAAATTCCTTCAGGGGCTGAAGTACTTGTTCAAGACGGCGATAAAGTTCTTAAAGAAGCTGTGCTATTCAAGTCAAAAGGTTCTGAAACTATTGCAAGTGATGTAGCAAATGTTTTAATTAAAGACAATGTTATTTATCTTCTAAGCAAAGATTTGGATATTGAAATTCAAAATGGTTCTAATGTGATTGTTAAAGCTGGAGACATTGTTGAAGCAAATCAAACAATCGCCACTTTTGATACATTCTCTGAACCAATTATTGCTGAAGTTGCCGGTTTCGTGCATTTTGAAGATATTATTCCTGGTTCAACTCTTGCAGAAGAAATTGATGAAGAAACAGGAAAAGTTGAAAAACGAATTACTGCTCTTCACCTTGATACAAAACAGCCACGCATTTACATTACTGACGAAGCAGGAAATGAATTAGGTAGCTACTACTTACCTGCAGGTGCTTACTTGTTAGTTGATGAAAATGTTAAGGTTGCTGCTGGTACAACAATTGCTAAGATGTTGAAAGAATCTTCAAAAACAAACGATATTACCGGTGGTCTTCCTCGTGTTTCTGAATTATTTGAAGCACGTAAACCAAAAAATCCTGCGGTTCTTGCTCAAATTACAGGAACTGTTAAGTTTAACGGAATTGCTAAAGGTAAGCGTATTATTTCTGTTGTTGATGAATATAACAAATCATTTGATCATCAAGTTCCTATGACAAAACGTTTGTTAGTTCGTGATGGAGATAAAATCGTTGCTGGTGAAAGATTGTGTGACGGTGCATTAAGTCCACATGATATTTTGGCAATTTCTGGCGAAAACGCTCTACAAAACTATTTGATGGATGAAATTCAACAAGTTTACCGAATGCAAGGTGTAAACATTAATGATAAACACATTGGTGTTATTGTTCGTCAAATGTTAAAGAAAGTAGAAATTGTTTCTGTTGGTGATACAAGATTTATTTATGGTCAACAAGTTGATAAATACAAGTTCCATGAAGAAAATCGTCGTGTAACTAGCGAAGGTGGACAACCAGCTATTGCAAGACCAATGTTCCAAGGTATTACAAAAGCTTCTTTGAATATTGATTCTTTCATTTCAGCTGCATCGTTCCAAGAAACAACTCGCGTTTTAACAAATGCTGCAATTGCCGGAGCTACAGATAACCTACATGGTCTAAAGGAAAATGTTGTTATCGGTCACATGATTCCTGCTGGTACTGGTATTCGCTGTTATAAAAACGTAAAACTTTACGATGGAAATGCAAGGGATTTGGATGAACAAATGAACGAAATCATTGAACGTCGTAAGTTAGAAAAAGAAGAGGAATTTGTTGTATCTGACTCAGGTTTTGATACAGAAGATTCCGAATAGAAAAACTATCTGCAAAGTGTTGACATTAAACTTGATTTAAAATACACTTTGCAGACTAACTTTTTTTGCATTTTAACCGGGGTGCTGACCGGTGGTAATATAGGAGAAGGCTAATGCCTACAATTAATCAGTTAATTCGTCAAGGACGTAAATCTGTTGCGAACGGAACAAAGTCTCCCGCACTTCAGGCCTGTCCGCAAAAACGTGGTGTATGTACTCGTGTTATGACAGTTACACCTAAAAAACCTAACTCAGCTCTTAGAAAAGTAGCTCGTGTTCGTTTAAGTAATGGTATTGAAGTTACTGCATATATTCCAGGTATTGGACATAACTTGCAGGAACACTCAGTTGTTTTGATCCGTGGTGGTCGTGTAAAAGACCTTCCTGGTGTTCGCTATCACATTATCCGTGGTACAAAAGATACACTTGGTGTTACAGATCGTAAACGTGGTCGTTCTAAGTATGGTGCTAAGAGACCAAAGGCATAAGGAGATAAAAAATGGGTAGAAAAAATAAAAGCGTAAACCGTCCTCTTTTGCCAGATACAAAATACAATTCTGTTGTAGTTTCAAAATTCGTTTGCCGTATGATGTTAGATGGAAAAAAAGCTACAGCTACACGTATTATCTATGAAGCACTAGATGAACTAAAAGCAAAAACAGACAAAGATCCTTTAGAAGTATTCTTAAAGGCTCTTGATAATGTTAAACCAATGGTTGAAGTAAAATCTCGCCGTGTTGGTGGTGCAACTTACCAAGTTCCAATTGAAATTCGTGAAGCTCGTCGTGAAGCTCTTGCAATGCGTTGGGTAATCAATGCAGCTCGTGCAAAAAGTGGACATGGAATGGGTGAACGTCTTGCAGCAGAACTATTAGATGCATTTAACAATACTGGTACTGCTTATAAAAAGAAGGAAGATACACACAAAATGGCAGAAGCAAACAAGGCTTTTGCACACTATCGTTGGTAGTCTAAATTCTTGTGAAAAACGCTGTGTTCTTTGTGAATGCAGCGTTTTTTTTATATAATTTAATATATACTAAATGTCTGAAATATTATTAAAATTTTACAAAATTAAGTTCAAGAAATTGTCAAATTTTTCATCTAATTTCATAAAATATCTATAAAAAACAACAAAATAACTTGAACAAAATTTGTATTTGTTGTATATATTATACGCTAACATAGTATAGTTAGTGCAGTGTCTAAAAGACCTGGAGTTCTTTGAGAATTCAGGCGGTCTGTAAAACAGATTGGCAATAACCGTAAAAATCGAATGATTAGGTTTTTGCAGCCTTGAATGAATTGTGGATTATCTGCCGTTGGCAGTGCCAATATAAATATCCGTTCAGGTTTCCTGATTGAGTAACTTTTACATCAGTAAAGGTGAAAGGCTCTTGGAAGCCAGACCGGTCATTGAATAAGATTCGATGATGATAGGTGGTTTCAAGCCAAGCAAACTGAAAAAAGATAGTTTGTTATGCATCTTTATTAACCATCTCATCAAAAATCTCATCTTATTCTTTCATAGTGTGTAGTTGAATGTTTACGTTCTTGTAAAGAGCAATGACATTCGTAAATATACAACACTAAACTTTTTTTAAGTGCCTTTAATCTGGTAAGGAGGATCAAATGGCAAAGGAAAAGTTCGAAAGAACCAAACCACACATGAACGTAGGTACTATCGGTCACGTTGACCATGGTAAGACTACACTTTCTGCAGCTATTACTTCACATTGTGCAAAAAAATACGGTGATAAAGTATTAAAGTACGATGAAATTGACAATGCTCCAGAAGAAAGAGAACGCGGTATTACAATCAATACTCGTCACCTTGAATATCAGTCAGACAAACGTCACTATGCACACATTGACTGTCCAGGACACGCTGACTATATCAAAAACATGATCACAGGTG
>JAEIGA010002931.1_pt1 | contig 26892 bp, 34 predicted proteins | sample 9270691 | NCBI WGS metagenome assembly JAEIGA01 (sample SAMN17057246, study PRJNA624740) | gut metagenome | biome: biome; isolation source: fecal sample | host: Bos grunniens | place: China: Xizang | collected 2019 | reverse complement strand
ATTACCTTAATGGGAACAAAACATTTGGTCGCAAAGCAGCGATGCATTGGGCAAATACTTTTGGGATTGATGAGGTTTGGCTTTTAACTCAAGGCAAACAAGGCACAGCACCAAATGGGCAAATCACACCAATCACCACCACCGATGACATCATCAACATTCCCATCCTCTCACCTGATGCGGCTGGAGGATTCCGACCCAATGACCAGGCAGACATTGAGCAGTACACAATCGGGATGATGCCGTTCAATAGACAAATCGCACATCATGGCGATGTGGTGATACCAGTGTATGGTGACAGCATGACCCCGAAATATCCCGCTGGTTCTTACATTCTCATCCGACCCATTGAGGCTTGGCGGGAATACATCGAACTTGGGCGGTCTTACGTTCTTGAGCTTGCCGACTGGCGAAGGCTCGTGAAAATAGTCCGCAAAGGCAGTGATGCCACGCACTACACACTCGACAGCTACAATGTCGATTATGAGAGCAACGAGATTGCAAAGTCATTCATCAACAATATGTGGCTTGTTGTCGCATCCGTAAATCGTGAGGAATTATGAAAAAGGTTATTATTATATTAATAATGTGTGTCATGTCATTCTCGGCATTTGCAAAGGGCTGGGAATATGACAGAGGCTATGCCACATTGTTGAGCTCTTTCAATGACATCGAGGGTGGCAATCTCGGCACAATTCTGTGCCTTATAGTCGGCAAGGATGATTATGGCGAGAAAGACCTTGCGGTGTGTATCTTGGCGGGAGAGCATGAAAACCACAACTTCCGCAAAGGGCAAGAATACATCATTGTCGAGGATTATAGGTTTGACATCATAGAACGAGGCAAGGCGATGCGCATAATTGACACACCATCACTGCTTGAGCTGTTGAGGCAGTATGACAGCACATTCTACATAACATTGCCTGTGCTTGGTGTTGGTGTGGTCACATTCTTCTTTGACCCAAACGGCTACCCGCTTGACTGGTGACGCACAAAAGACTTCGCCTCGCCAGTGATTGGTGAGGCGAAACAACCTAAATTCAACTATTTATCCTTATAACAAAAAAATATCCAAGTGCGCACGAAATGCGCTAAAAAACTAATTAATTATGATTTTAACTTATGGCGCAAAATTAGGCATTTTCAGACAAAAAACCGCAGAATGAGCGCAGAATTTTCAACACCAATTTATAACACATTGATAATCACCATAATTATGACACACCCCACCAATAACTGGAAAGCGCGTTTGCGTCAAAAGCGCAACGGGGGTTCGAATCCCCCTCACTCCGCAACTAAAAGCCAAGCGCAGAATGTTTTGCCACGCATTCGTGATAGTGGCAAAAAGTGGCAAAAAAGCATTACCTGTGGCAAAAAAACCGCAAAAAGAGCGCAAAAAATGAGAAGGGTTAGAGTTTCGCTGTATTTCGGTCGGTCATTCAAGAAGGATGACACAGCACCGTTATATATATGTGTCAATCATAACCGCTCATCTTGCTACATCGCCATGCAAGGTGTGAGGCTCAAGCGCAACCAGTGGGACAAGGCTAGGAAGAAGGTCATCAACCATCCTCAAGCCGACACCATCAACTCCGTTGCTCTCACCACTCTCGGCAAGGCTCAAGAGGCGGTGATGCAGCTCGGCAATGTGCGAGGATTGACAACTGCCAAAGTGCGTGACAAGGTAGCCGAATACATCTACCCAAGTGATGACATCGACACAGGCTTCATGGCGGTGATGCAGTCATACATGAGCCAATGCACGAAACCTAACACAAGGGACAAATTCGCACAGACTGCTCTGCACATTAAGCGGTGGCTCGGTGCGAAGGATGCGAGAGCCTTGCAGTTCTCGGACATCACCCCCGATTGGTTGCAAGCCTTTGACCGCTACATGGTGAGCTATTGCCCATCGCTCAACTCTCGGGGCATCCACCTTCGTAATATCCGCACCATCTTCAACCATGCACTCAACCATCACCTCACATCGGCATTTTATCCGTTTCGCCAGTTCAAAATTAAGAGTGTGCCAGCGAACCCCACACCTCTCACCCTTGAACAATTGCGGATGCTCTGGTATCACCATCCACAACATGAGGCGCAACGATATGCGCTCGACATTTGGCGGCTGATATTCTCGTTAATCGGCATCAACATGGCTGACCTTTGGCAATTGCACTCAATCTCACAAGGTCGCATCAACTACACAAGGCAAAAGACTGGTCGGCTGTATAGCATCAAGGTGGAAGATGCCGCCAAATCGCTCATAAAGGCGCATAAGGGCAAGAATTATCTCGTTGACATAGCAGAACGTTACAAGAGTGTCCACGTTGCCACGGCGCAAATTAACAAGCACATCAAAGACATCGCCAGTGAGTTAGGATTGCCGCCCATCACGACCTACACGGCTCGTTACACATGGGCAACGTTAGCCTTGAGCATCGACACACCCATTGAGGTGATTAGTCAAGCACTCGGGCATAGCTATGGGCAAGCGGTGACATTGGGCTATATCGTACCCGATAGAAGAAAGGTGGATGAGGCAAATAAGAAGGTTTTAGGCTTAGTTTTGCAATAAATCTACAAATAAGGCTCTTAAAACCGCCTTAAATGCCGTTTTAAAGACAAATAAGCAATTTCAACGCACATTTTTTGTTTATATGGTGAAACACGAAACCGCCCTCATCATCACGACGGGAGCGGCACCCAAATTAATTATAAAACTTATCAAATCATGAAGAAATCATTTCTTCTTCCTCATTCGCCAACTAATCCAAAGTGCGCCACATATCAGTGCAATGCCACCGATGGCGATTAATGCCTTCTGCCACCAATAAAGGCGGTTGACTTCCTCGACCCTCGTCACCTCTTTTGTGGTGGTCACTGGATATGGCACACTGTCATATATATGTAATGTGTCAACCTTTGCGATGCTGGTTGTTCCTTGCAAGTAATGCCACCGCTCAATGATGGTGGTGTCACCTTGCACATAGTGGTAGATGCTATCTCGTTGAATGAGGGTGTCACGCACATGGTCAATCTTCACACTTTCGATGGTGTGTTCTTGGGTCACCACGACTGGCACCTCAACCCGCTCGGTGATATATTCCTTGCCTTTGCATCCCACCAACAACAGCGAGAGCAACAAACACATGAGGATTGCGAGAAACACACCTATTAGCGAAGAAAAGCAACCGCTTGGCACATTATATATAAAATTATTTTCGTTGCTCATATCGCCCTGTATTCAAAATGATATTTGGTGCGTTCTTCATTGTCCCACACCTTTCTTTTCCCTTTGTGTGATTGGGACATTTTCAACTTTGTTGCTTCTGTGTGTTTTTTGCCAAACATTGATTGCCCTTCTCCTTTTTTTCCTTTATTCCATGGAGTTCTGCCTCTCATTTTTTCAATCACACATTCGGGCATTCCATCTTTCCACCTTCTCTTTGCTGCCAAAGAGCAGTGATTTCTTGTGTTTGGGTTAAGCATATTTTCTTTATTAGTCACCCACCTTAAATTATCAACCCGATTATTATACCTATTTGTGTCTATGTGGTCAACTTGTGGCTTGTTTTCGGGGTTTGGCAAAAACAACTTTGCAACAGCGACATAAACCCTATCGCCCAATGCCTTTGTTGGCTTTTTTCTTATTTTATCATTGTCTTTAATGTTGCCAAAATTGCTCACATAAACATCATGCCTTTTGCTGCGAATATAATAATATCCGTAATATTTATAGATTTCTTCCATATTATATATTTTTATATTCTTTCACTGCATCAAAACAAGGACACGATTTTTTTGCAAACGAGTTGTGTCCATAGATTTTCGCTTTTGGATACATCGCTTTGAGCTGCTTTAGCAACTTGAGCAACGATGCCTTTTGTGCCTCGGTGCGTGTGTCCTTCGCCTTGCCTTGCTTGTCAAGTCCTCCGACATACACCACCCCGATAGAGTGAGCATTGTGGTTGGTCGTGTGACCGCCAACCTTGTTGACATCTCTGCCGTTGTGGATGCTGCCATCAAGCTCAATGACATAGTTATAGGCTATATCATTCCAACCGTGTGTCATATGGTAGTGCTTTATCTGTTCGGTGGTGGTGTTCACTCCCTCTTTGGTAGCGGTGCAATGCACGATTATCTCGGTGATTGTGCGTGTGCTTTTCTTGATATTGAGCGGTTGCTCTTTGCTCTCGCTTTTTATGCCAAGCACCGCCCATGTCTTTGCGCCCACGATGCCATCTGCATCAAGATTGTTAGCCTTTTGTAGCATCTTAACGGCTGTTTCAGTCTTTGCACCGAAATCGCCATCAATCGTGACCTTGTAACCCTCAACGTTGAGCAAGTGTTGCAACGCAATCACATCATCACCCTTGCTCCCCTTCTTCAATATCTGCATCTCTTGCCTCCTTTTTTTCTCGTTTGTAACGTTCTTCCAGTTCACCAACTTGCTTGATGATGACACCCTTTGTATAGGTGGCTATCCCGAAGATTGAGCCTGCATAAATCAATGCTTGACCCAAAATCCACAACACGCTATCGCTGACCTCGCCAAGCGGCTTGACGAAGAATCCAATGCCAGTGAAAATCATGCCGAAAGACAGCATAGCGATAGCAGATATTACGGCAATATTGCCCCTTGTTTCTTTTGTCATTAATCATGCCTCCAGTGTGTTGATTGCCTCTAATTCATTTATTTGTTTGCGTAGCTCATTGCGCTCTGCAACAAGGGTTGCAACATCGTAAGGCATTGGCTCGTTTGTAAGTTGAGCCTCGGCGCACTTGATTATCTTGTAGTCACCTTGTGCCAGTTGGTCTTTCAGCTCCCAAATGCGAGCCTCACGTTGCTGCCGTGCGATTTCCTCTGCCGTTGGTGTTGGTGGCACAACCTCTCTCCACCCCGCCTCTTGCAGTTGCTCTTTGGTTGGGTTGAGTATCACTCTGCCATCAACCACTATCTTCTTACCGCTGATTGTTGTAGTTCCGTTTGTGTACATAGGTTATACGTTTTTGCCTTTCCAAATATATTGGTTATTTGTGTCATCTTTGATGTAACAGTTGTCAATACATTCAATTAAAAAAGACACTCTCAAATATGCCGAATTAGTTGGCACATTAAAAGCAGTGGAAGTATTTATCCCATATTGAGGGCTGAAATCCATATACTCTTTATTGCTATTGTAGTACCTCATTCTATTGCCCACTGATATATTAGTAGGGTGATATATATAAATCTCCGTACATCCATTTGGTATCGTCAAAAAAGGTGAACGTATGAAATTTGCGTCAGCAACGATACCGTCACCACCACCTGATTGCCGATACCCAACCTCCCATCCTTCTAATGGGTCAACCTCTTTCTTCCCCCCAAACCTTCTTCTTAAGAGTTCTGTCACTGTGCTTGCCATACCTTAATACTCGCATAATAGTCGGTATCATTACCAACTGTGTGTTTAGTAATCATTATCTCAACATAGTCACCTTCCTTAATGGTAGGCTCATCATCAACAATAATTCCACTTGGGTTCTGTGGAAATGTTATTGACAATTCAGTAGTGCCTGCTGGTGTCAGTTCACCAACTTTAAAGTGCAATGCCCAAAAGTTCATAGCATTACTTACCAAGTCATTAGTTACATCTAAGTCAGGAATAGTCAATGCAGTAGTAACCTCACCAAAATCATACATCTTGTTGGCTTTCAATGAACCTGATGAGTAGGATTCTTCAACGATGTATGCGTTGTCGTGGATGAGTTTGGGAGTTACTACTCTATTTCCTGTGCCTGTTCCTGCTTGTATTTCAGCAGAGCTAGTTGTTGAATATTCTGTATTAGAATCAATAGAGTAAGCCAACCATCTTGTGTTAGTGTCATCGTAGATACATAGAACATATTGCTCTGTTGATAATGTTCCAGAACCTACTCTTGAAATGTTTCCCGCTCTTTGACAATAAAAAGGAATAGTATCTGTGTCAACACCATTAGATAATGTCAACTTAATGTTGGCAGTTGACCAACTCCCCATAGCAGTATGTAGAAGAATCATCTGTTTGTCTTCCAAACTTGCAAATGGAGCAATACCAGTGATAGTGCTAACTCTGCTACTGCGAGTGTCTTCGATGATGGGACAGAAGTTGTTGTTTAAGTATCCCGCATCATTATTGAACGCACTCACGTTGGTCGGCTTGTTCTTGATGTAGTCAACAGCGGTGCTGTCGTTCTGTGACCAGTTACTCTGCACTTGCGTTGCATCGCTGCCATTGGTCACTGTGAACGTTGTTGTTGTGCCATTAGTAAGCAATATCGTGTAAGTGTCAACCAAGCCGCTTGTGCTTGTTTTCGTGATACTCACAATGCCGACACCATCTGTGCCATCTTGACCATCCTTGCCGTTGGTCACTTGGTAGGTGTACGTTGTGCCGTTGGTTAGTGTGATGGTGTATGTATCAACCAAACCTTGTGTGCCAGTCTTGGCGATTGAGGCGATGCCGACACCATCTTGACCATCTGCACCATCCTTGCCATCTTGACCATTGATGCCATCTTTACCGTTGGTGACATTGAAAGTGCTTGTGGTGTTGTCAGTGTAGGTTATGGTGTATGTATCCACAAGCCCGATGGTCGAAGTCTTGACGATTGACACGATGCCACGACCATCTTTACCTGCAATGAAGATTTCGGGATCAAGATAGATTGCGCCCTGTTCTGTGCCATCGGCTATCTGCGATGCGGTCAGCTCGTCAATGCTCTCAACGATTTCAAGCTGTTCTAAGCGCATTGATGTCAGTTTGCCGTCATCATCCTTGACAATCTCAACCTCTACGGCATACATTCCCACAACCTCGCTGCCCTCAAGATGTATGAAGGCGGTGCTGCCGTTGGTTGATGGTATGTAGGTGTAGTTGCGCCTATTACCTTTGAGCCTTACGGTGATTGCATCGCCACTTTCGGGTGTGTAGTCACGCAATACCACCTCACCATCTTCAACCGCATACACTTGCAGGGGGATAGCAAGTGAGAAGGTGTTGCCTTTAACTATTGTCGCTAAACTCATTTTTTAGTGTCCTATCTTTTTAACTTGTAAACGATTATTGACCATTTTACGTTTGCAGCAAGTCTCGCTGGTGTTGAGATATGCCAAGCATTGCGCCTTGTAGGTGTCAGCGGTGGCAAAAGCCTCGTTGTATGCCTGCGTTTTCTGGGACTGCTCTGCCTCATCGCTGTATTGGTCGGTCTTAATTTGAAAGCCGAAACGAGTAGCCATGCCCACGCTGTTACGCACGATGCGACCATACGCATAATATAGCAGTGCCTTTCGTAGTCCAGCGAAGATGTGTGCATCACCGCAAGTGTCACGATACACACCACCCTCCCACAACAGCTGTGCGACTGCATCATCGTTGTTGTTGATGACACGCAACCACCAGTCGGCACCGATGGCGGGGATGATGTCGAGGTTCTGCGCCTCCTCGATGCATCTATCAACAAGTGCATCCTGTGACTCGCATGGGCGGCACTCTCTATCAATGTCCTCTCTCGTTATGAGAAGGCGGTTGTCATATTGAATCGGGTTATTGCTCATAGTTACACCTCACACATTATAAGTTAGTGGTTGGATTGTGCAGTCATCGTTGGCTAGCGGCTCGTGCCACACATCAAAAATCTTGCTGAATGCTCGCTCTATCATGCGCTGCTCTTTTGACACAAGGCTAGAGTAGTAGCTGTAACAATCGTGAATGGTTGTACCGCTAAAGCCCAGCTTGCCACTGCGGATGCACAAGAATGGTTCTTGCTCAAAGGCACAATAAATGCGCTCCACAACTGATTTGTCTGTTACATCGAAGTCCTTGTCAAAGTTCTTTGTGGGGAACTCAACGATTTCGGGCTTTTCCTCGTCATTTGCCACCGAAAGCGAGATTAGCACATTCGATGTCTCATCACCCTGGAACTGCGCCAAGTCTTCGGCGAACCCTTTGGCTTGGATGGCTTGTTTCGCTGCATCGTCATCGTTGAGTGCTTGACCTTGTTTTGAGATGACAAAAGCCGATGGCAAGAAGTTGCAACGCACATTGCGGAACTTGACATTGCTCAACCCCTCATCGGTGGAGAGGTCAGTCAGCACTCGGTCATATTTCGGTAGCGGGTAGCGGTCACGACCTGCCGTTGACACCCACAAAATCTGTCCCTTGTAGTGGTCTATGCCACCAGCCGCATTGATTTGCGCCCTCACCACATTTGGGTCAGCATTAAAGCGGTCAAAGGTGGCAATGGTGTCCTTGCTAACTCGCAAAACCTTGCCATTGCGAGTTGTGCGACCTTGCCAGTCGGGATGGGTGACAATGTGGGCAATATAACCGCTGTCATCATCCTCTTGCAACCTACAAGCCTCAAATGGAACGTGTTGCACCTCGCTAATCTTGCAGTTAAGGTCATAATTGACATGAAGGGCAAAACCGCCATAATTCGCCAAGTCTTGAGCAACAGCCGTTAGGATGTCATCGGTGGTCTCTCCATACCTATTCACCTCAAGGTTGTAGATGATGGCATTGGCGATGCCTTCACCCTCAATGAACCTCGCATAGCGGTCAGCGCATTGCGCTCCTGTTGATGAGCTGTCAAGTATGGCTTTGGCTTGCTGTGGATATAAGTTATTTGCGCCATAAGCCTTGATGCCTAAGGTGCTAAGATAACTCACATCTATGCGCTGCGGTGCCTTCTTGATTTTTTGGATGTTCATTGTTTATTTGCCTTTCTTAGCCGTTTTCTTCTTCTTTGGAGTAGTTGGTTGATTCTGCGGTTTAACCTCGTTAGGAGCGATTTCTGCGCCGTTTTCGGCATCTTTCTTCGCCTCATCTGCGGGCAATGCTGCAAACCAATCTTTGCGCTGCGGAAATGCGCCAAGAAATCCCCTTGCCACATCATCTGTTAGATTTGCGTTGGTGTAGTGGTTGCCTTCCCATTTCAAAACAACTCCGTTAACTAATCTTGCTTGTGCCATATTCGTATTTGTTTTTTTGTGGTACATTAGCTTTGTATATATCTCTAAAAGAGCATCACGATATTTATCTTTGCATTTGCATTGTCGCAAATGTTTGCCACACACGGCAAAATAAAGCCTATCTATGCGCTCTTTAACAAGTGCGAGGTCATTACCACTTTGGGCAAGACCTCGCAATATCATAAGTTCGGCTTGCGCCTCATGCTCGGTCATAGGCTATCATTAGGTTGGCGATGAGTAGGGTTCTGGAGAAACGTTGCACGGCAATGTCTCATTTTGGATGTAGCTGAAATTTTGTCCTGTTATGAACAAACTCCTTGTTGCACCTTCTTCGGTGAATGTAATCTGCCACCCTGCTAAGGTGTCATCGTTATACAATTCACGCACTGCGCCAGTGCAATGCAGACCAGCCTCAAGTCCAAATGCTTGATAATTTCCAGCCTTGTTGCGCAAAACTGCAACGAACTCGCCATTTATCAAGGCATTCAGCTGTTCAGCCCAATTCTCATCTTGTCTAAGGACAACAATCTGTAATGTGTTGGTCAGTGTGTTTTGGTACACACCTTCTTGCATCTCTTGTTGTGTGCCGTTGAAAGGAGTTTTGCCGCCCTGCACAACTTTATAGGCTTTTTTGCCACCGCACTTGAGAATGATACCCCCAGGAGCCCAGTGGTCGATGTCGCTGCGATTAATCAGCAGACCAGTCGCATATACACCTTTGACTGGTGGACTGGCACAGTCATAGCCCAAAATATCTCTATCAAGCAGATAATCGCATAGTGCCATAATTACTCGCCTTTAAGAGTTTCGTATAATGTGGCATCAATAAAGAGGTTGCCCTTAACTGCACTCTCCTCGGTCATGGTGACCAACCATCCGCTTAATGTGTCATCGCTGTAAAGCTCACGCACCATTGCAGAGGCACGAAGTCCACCCTCCAAGCCATACACTTGATATGTGTCGTTGTTGTTTTGAAGTACAACAACAAATTCGCCGTTCATTAATGCGAATATCTGTTGTGCTGTTGAGTTGCCTTGATTGAGGATTACGAACTGCACGGTGTTGGTGATGGTGTTCTGATATGTACCCTCCTGCATCTCCTGTTGGGTGCCAGTGTAAGGGGTCTTGCCGCCTTGCACGATGTCATAGGCTGTCTTACCAGTATTGAGAGGCAAGGCAGTAATCTTGAATGGGTTGTTAGCATCATAAGTCACACCACTCATGTTGATGTCAGCCTTGTTGATGATGAGTCCATTGGCTTTTGCGCCTTTCACCATCGGGTTGTCGCAATCGTAACCAGCAATATCCTCACTAATTAAATAATCACAAAGTGCCATATATTTTAGTCCTTTCTTTTTTTATGTGTTAATTAAAAAATTCGGTGCATAGGTGTGTAACCACCCACACACCGAAGGGTTAAATGCTATGAGAAAATCCGATTAGTAGGCGATAACAGCCATGCTCTCGTCAAGCACCATTGCGCCCATCTTGTCGGTCGCATAGATGTGGTTGAGCAGTGTTGACTCATCGAATGAGATGCGGAGGCTCGCAAATTCATCGCTGCCATTGACACCAAGAGCAAGGTTGCGCTCGGTGGTGTAGATAGCACGGTGAGGCGCATTGTATGCGGTTGCAGTGCCTTCGTAGCCTTGAATAATCTCATCGAGCTGTGGCAATACACGGAGACGGATGCCACGATAGCTGGTTTCACGGATTCCGTCAAAGAGGCTCTCCCAGTGCAGCTCACTACCGTAGTAGGTCTTGAGCAACTGTGCTTCAAGTCCATCGGCAAATGACTGGGTTACATAGATGATTTGGTCGCTCTGCTGACGAAGTGTTGGCGATGCGTTGTTAATCATTGCATCAAGAACATCAACAGCCTCGGTAACGATACCCGCCATCTGTGCAGCCTTAGTTGCCTGTGAGTTGGCGGTAACAGTCACTCTTGGAGTGGTGCCAGCGGTAACACCAGCAAACAGCTGCTGGAAGAAACCGTTAATGAGGGTGAAGTAAGGCACATCGGTTGCATTGGTGATGACACCACCATTGGCAACATCGGTCGCATTCTTGTCACCGAAGAAGGCGAGGCGCAAATACATCTTCATAATAGCAAGCTCAAGACGAGGCACAACGATTTCGTCAAGATAATCGTTGGCGGTCATGTCGGCAATGTCAGTGCCGTTGTTGAGAGTGTACTTAACGAGGGTGTTTTCCACATCAGCCCAGCAAAGTTGCTCTGCAATCTGCCATGCGCCAATATCCCATGTTTTCTCGCTAGTGTCCATTGCATCGTTGCCCCATGTGGGAGAGCAACCAGTGTTTGCAGTGCCAAGCAAACCAAACTCACCAATGATGCCAAGTTTGTCACCATTGTAAACACCACGGAATACATTGAGCAAGTTGCCAATGCGCTCTGCGGTCAATACATCCTTAAAAATCAGACGTGAAATTTCACGCACCGCCCCATTGTCGGGGGTGATTTGGGTAAAATCTAAACCTACGGAAGCCATTTTTCTTTATTCCTTTTTAGTCGTTAGTAATTAATTCACTTTTTAGTTGTCTGCGCCTTTCGTTCTGCCTTTGCCTTGCGGTAGTCAGCGAAACTTATGCGCTCGTTTTTCTTTGCCTTGCTGTCGATGCTGGTGGTGGTGTCACGTTTCTCAACCTTGCCAGTAGATTTCACGTTCTTCAACCACTCAATGCCGCCAGCCACGGCTACCATGTTGAGGATGTTCTTGTCGCTGTCACTCTTTGCGTTGGCTTTTGCATCTTCCAACTCTTGACGCAAGCGGTCAATCTCGGCATCCTTCTCAGCGATTTCAGCCTTTAGGCGGTCAATCTCGGCATCTTTCTCGCTGAGTTGCTCATCCTCTTTCAACTCGGTCTCGCTCTCCTCGACCTCCTCTCCTTGCTCTGCCTCAGTCTCTTCGACCACCTCCTCGGCAGGGCGAATCTCGGTGATGACTGATTCCTCAACAACGATAGTGCTACCATCAGGCATGAGGTATTCGCCATCTTCGCTTGTCACCTTGTCACCAACAACTGGCTCACCACTCTCTTTTTCAAGTTCAAGGGTTTTGCCATCTGCGGTCTCTAAGGTCATTCCGAACACTTTTGCAAGTGCGCTAAAAATTTTTTCCTTAATGCTCATTTTATTACTGTTGTTTATCGGTTTGCGTGTTGCCGAAATCGGCAATATTTCTTCGCTGATAAAACCTAACTCAATTGCCTTTGCCACATTCATCGGCTTGTCCTCATCCATCATCGCTGAAAGCACATCACGGTCTGCTCCAGTGCGCTCAACGTAGATGTCCAAGAACTGGTTGCGCACATCTTCCAAGCTGTCGGCAATGTTGCCGATGCGTTTTGCATCACCCTCAACAAATCCGCTTATATATGGGTTGTGGATAAGGATTGATGCGTTGGGATGAGCTTTGCGCAATTCTTTTTTTGCAGCAAGCAGTAACAATGTCGCACTGCTTGAACATTCACCAATGACCTCGGCTGAAATGGTCTTACCAGTAGCCCGCAATGCGTCATACATTGCGAGTGCCTGGTCAGTCATCCCGCCTCGGCAATTGATTGTTAGGTTGATTTCGCCATCATCTTCGGGAATGCTGCCAATGAACTTGTCAATGTCAAGGAATGACATACCCGACAAGCCACCAAAAGCCATGAAAGCCTTGCATTCCTCATCAACGATGTCGCTATATATTTTGAGTTTCGCCATAGGATTATAACTTTTTCGGCAAAATTAGCAAGACTTACACACCTTTTTGCGGTTATTTTACCATTTTTTGTGGTAATTCGTTTTGCCACAACACAAAAAACCACCCTCGCAATCACTGCGAAGGTGGAGAAAATAAATCAATAACAAATAACTTTATAATATGATGTCAAGAATATAGTGAGTCATTTCACTTCCTCATCCATGAGCTTGACGATGAGCCGCACCATGCGCTCTTTGTAGCCGTATTTCTCTCCGACCACTTGCGCCACCCATCGCACCTTGTTGCCATCTTCCACCAGCCGCTTATATTCGTGATATATGGGCAAATAATGGATGTATGTGTCACTTATCCCATTGCGGTGTAATCTTCGCAATATGGGCAAGTTGTCGCTTATTAACTCATGTATTTTCATAGTGTTGCCCTTTCATTCATTACTTCGACTTGTCGCTGACCATTGTTGATGTCCACAACGCTCACCACTGGATTAGGCAGCATCGCCACACCTCTAGCGAATGCCCTTGCAAGCATATCCTCACCATCTACTGATTGTGCCGTAGATGTGGCTTGGATAGGCACACCACCGCCTAACTGATTCAGGGCTGACAATAGACCGCTAAACATAGCCGTTGAGTTTGCGTTGATGATGCTCTCACCATTCGACACACGCACAGGAATGCTGTCGCTTGTGCCAGTGCCTGCACCGCTGATATAGCCACCAGTTGCGAATTTCGCCTTGTCGAGCGACTTAAAGGCTTGCACCATTGCGATAGTCACGGCTGTTACACTGGTTGCGATTTGGGCAATCATCTGCCAAGGATTGATGCTGCCCATTGCTGCAGCCTTAATCGCATTGGCGATGGCTACGGCTTGCGCAAGCATCACCTCGGCTGTGGCAAGGGTTTTTTGCAGAATTGCAGCTTCTTTGCTCTCCTCGGCAAACTCACCGAAGATTTGTGATAGACCCCCTGCAATCTTGCCGAAAGCCTCATACTTTTGTTGCTGTAATGCGGTCTGCCGTTGTATGTAGTCCATCATTACTTGCTCGCTCTCTTGCTCATACTTCTTTTGAATAGCGACCTTCATCTGCTCGTTGTTCTCCCACATCTTCAACTCCTCTTGCATCTGCATGGCAAGTTGTGTCAGTCTCCACTGCATCTGTCCTCGTGAGCCTTCGGGCATGGAGTCAAGCATCGTTTGGATTTGGGCTTTTACTCGCTCTTGCTCCTTGACCAGTGCATCGGCTGCCTCTTTGTCCTTTTGCTTTTGGTAGTTGGCGATTTCGTCATATAACTTCTTCATAGCCTCAATTTGTTCATTGCGAGCAATCTTGTCTTTGTCGGCTTTGCGTTTGCCTAACTCAGCTAAGAAGTAGTCATATTGTGCTTGGTTAATTTTCTTGGCTTCAATAGATTTGTTGAGTTCTGCTATGTCGTTGTCATATTGTTCTTGAATGGCTCGGTGCTCATATTGCTCCTTTGCCATAATAGCTCGTATTTGCTTAAGTTTCCAAAGTTCGGTGTACTTGTCGTCTTCGTCAGCCATTTTTTGATATGCGTCTTTCTGCATTGTCACCAGCCTATCCACGAAATATTCCGCATCTTTGGCTTGGTTTTGGGTGTTGTTCTTGTTGCTGCCACCGCCACGACTGCCACTGCCACGACCACCGCCACGACTGGGAGATGCGCCACCACCACCGCCATTAAAGGCAGTGCCGATTTCCCCTTGTAGGCTCTTAGCCAATGCGAGAGATTTGGACTCTACCTCATTTGCATAAGCAATAACCGCATCCTCGGCAGCATCAAGAGCAGCCGATGTCTCTCGGGCGATTGTTTTGCGCCTTTGTTCAAGCAACGAGATGACCGTTGGGTTAGAGATATACACTTGGTTATCTCTCTTTCCCACTCCATACATGCTGGACATCCAATTATATTCTTCTGATGTAATATTGCCTTTTTTACTTGGGTCTCCAATATTAAACACCACTCTATCATATCTGCCTTTGCCTATGGGTTCGGGCTTATAATATATTCCACCATTTTCTGCCGTTTTTTTGCCTCTGCGCTCAATCTTTCTTTGGAATGCGTCTTGCGCTGCTGCTGCTGCGCCTGCTGCCTCTGCGAGCGCATAATACATCTTGATGACATTGTCACTCTGCTTGACAAGCACATTTTGCGCATCATACACGTTTTTGATGGCAAAACCAGTATTGTTCAACTCATCTTTGTAATCAATGAGGAATTGTTGTTGCTTTTTAATATCGTCACCACATTCTTTCCATTTCTTTTGGAGATAGGTGTAGTTCGCCAGTTGTTTTGAAACGCTTTGAGCCACTCCGCTAGCCATGTCAGCCTCAACTTTCTGCCTCTTGTATGACTCATCGTTCACGATGCGTAAAGCCTCTTGGTACTGCTTTTGTGCATCGGCTGCTTTTTGAGCAGCCTCGCTGTTATCTTCTTGCGCCTCGGTGTTGTCACCCAGTGCGTCAGTGTAGCCCACCACCAAACCAATGACCGTCAAAATGGCTGTGGCAAGGAGAACATAGGGGTTCGCTTTGGCGACAGCGTTAAAGACCCTTTGGGCGATGGTTTGGGCGATGGTTGCTCCAGTCTGTTGAGCCAGTATCTTCGTATTAAGTGCCTCGGCTGCTGCTGCTGCTTTGGCTTGAATGACACCGATGCCACGCATCAAGTTAGATTGCTTTTGAAGTGCATTGCCGATAACTTGCAAGGCTTGAACAGCCTGCATCGCTTGCTGCATTTTGAGCATCGCCCTCTGCAATCCATCGGTGCTGATGCCAAGAGCGATGGCTGCATTATTCGCAAGACCGAATGTCGCTGCCAGTGTCTGCCCTGCTTGAATGGCAGTGTCTAAGCCCCTTGTGTCGCTAGCACCCTCACGAATGGACTGCTTGACATCGTTCATCGCATCTTTATATTCGCTGGCTTTTTGGGTCAATTCCTCAATGCGCTGTTTCATCTCTTGTCCTGCCTCGCTGTTCTGCATCTCTGCACTCATTTGGCGATACTCCATAGTCAAGTTGATTATCTCATCTTGCATGGAGCGCAATGCGCCTTTGACACTCTCGGCAGTCTCGGGGTAATTGCCCACATTTCTAAAATAACGTTGAGTTTCTTCTTCGGCTGTCTTGATTTCGGTGGTCACTGAATTAATCTGCCTAAGCAATGCGCCCCCGACTTGCTCGTTTTGTCGTTCTGCCTTGCTTAGTGAGTCATATTGCTTGGTGAGGTTAGACAACTGCGCTCTAAGCGATTTCAACGACCCTTCCGCTTGGCTGTTGGCACGGATTTCATTCTGCACCTCTTTCTGCAAGGCTCGTTTTTCGCTAGCCAGCTCTTTGGTTTCGATGGCAAGGCTCTCGTTTGCCTTTCGCAACATCTCATTCTTGTCTGCGAGTGCCTGGGTGTCAGCACCGCTCTCCTTCATCGCCTCGTTGTTCTCTTTGATGGCTTGCTTGTTGAGTGCCATCTGCTTATTGTTGGCATCAATGGCATTGTTTAGGCTTACGATGCCATCAATGGCTTTCGATGCGTCAATCTCAACCGATAATATCTTCTGTGTCATGTCTGCCATGTGGCTTATCCTCCTATATCTGTAACATGGTTAATCTGTAATTGTCACCGCCCTCGCTGTCTAACTTCGTGACGATGTATCGCCGCCCAAGTTGTGGCACATACACCATGCGCTCAAAGTTGAATGCAATCATCTCAAGCAGTGTCAAGCGCACAACAACCTCAAGCACTTTCGGATGCTTGGTGGCTGCCTTGTAGGTCGTGTAGTGGTTCTCAATGACATGGGCAAAATCTTGCCCTGTATTTCTGCAAATGCCAGCATCACTGTCATAGCCAAGAATGTAGTCATCGCCACCCACCCAAGATGCGGTGTATTTCGTTGAGTCGGTGTCTTTCTCCACTTTCCACAATCGCACCATCACATTCTGTGGCACCTTGAATTTCGACTCAAAGGCGGTGCGCTCGATGTCAAGGGTGTAGTCATCGGTGTTTGTGTACCCCTCACCAAGATACTTAACTCCGTTGTCCTCATTCTCTTTGTGGGTGTACTTGTTCTTTTGGGCAAGTTTCTCAAACTGCATCTTGATGGACTTCACACCATCTGCATCAATGCGCTGCATCGGGTTCTGTGCTATCTCATCCCATGTGGTGACGCGCAATGCGTTGGGCTTTGTCACACTGCCCACACAACACCCGCCGATGTGAGCCAACAACTCATTGAGGTAGTCAATGACAGTCATATTAGGCATATTGCGCCACTCGCTCAACCAGTTGCCGTTGGTGGCAGAGCATCCGTTGGTGATGTCCAGCTCTTTGAAATATATCTGCACATTGATGGTGGTGACCGTTGTTGATGTCCCAGATGAGTTGCTGTAAAGCCTCAACATCTGTGCGACATCGTCAAACGACACCTCATCATCTATCGTTACATCCATAGTGTGCTGTCCGTTGTGCAATGTGGAGTTGTGTGTCGTGCCATTGTACTCCAAAACGAAAGGATATGAGGTGTAGCCCCACACCCTCACCTTCTCGACAACGAGTTTGCAGTTAGTGAGCAGCACTTCGGCATTGTTTGCGCTCACGATGGCGTTGTTGCCTTGCCACTTGTTGCTTGCAGAGTGGAAGTTGAAAGGCGGGTTGTTGTATGACAGTGGGCTAAGATACAGAAAATCGCACACATCACCGCTGGTGCCTGCCATATTCATGAAGTTAAGATAGTAGTTGCTGCCATGTTGAGTCCATGCGGTGCGCATATTAACAACACACACCTCACCATCTGCGAGGCATTTGAGCGATGTTGGTGCGTGATATATCGCATTGATGCGGTTCTGCGCCTCTGTGCTTATGTCGAGTTGTAAGCCGTACACACTGACTATCTTTGCCAGCACATCATTTGCGGTGATGACAGGCATTGACCACGGCAACCGCCTTGCCAAAATGCGGCTGTCATCATTGAGGGTGCTGAAAATCTCATCATTCATGCCACTAACATAAAGCCTCGTGTTGATGGGCTTGCCAGTGTCGGGATTCAGCATGTTATACCAATAGCTGCCATCGGCTTGTGCTGGCACATATTTGCTTGTCGGGAGGTCGCAAACGTTCAGCCCCTCATCCTTGATGTTGTCAAAAAGTCCAAGCAGACCCCAAAACAATGAAACCTTGTAGCCTTTATCATCCACGCTGTCAAGCACACAACGACCATCGCTGAACAATGGCGCACCATCAACGAACAATGATGCCTTCAAATATCGGTGAGTGCTTTTGCCTGCCGTGTCACTGGCTGCGACATAGGCATTGCGCATGATGCTGTCATTCGTCAATGTGCGAGGCAAAGTGAGGCTGTAAGAGTGTGCGGTCATAATGCTGCCCGCATCACTCATCACGTTGCTTGGCACACTAATCTTAATCTCATCGGTGGGCATATCGGCTGCCACCTCGTTGATGTATAGTTGTTGCTTGCTCATGGCTCACCCCTCGTTAGAATTGCTGAATATCATCTGACCACAATGCCAATGTCACAGACAGCGAGAACACCGCCTTTCGTGTGTCACGCTCCACAGATGGCGATGAGAGGTTTACACGCACCCACACACCTTCATCGTCAAGCATCTCAACGGCTGGCGATGTGATGAGGCTCTTGACCCACTCATACTGGTTGGCGGGCATCGAGTCCTCGCCAATCGTGATAGTGCGTTGTGGTGCTATTGATGCCCACTCGTCACGACCGTAGTCATAGACATTGTTGTTAACCAGCAGATGCCCAGTGTGTGGGATGTTATAAGCATTGCTCACACTCGCACCCATCTTCTCTGTGCCTTTCGTGAACTTTCGGCAAGTCTGGTATCCGTTCTCATCCACCCACCTCAACATCACCACATTCTCTGTGCGGCAATCAAGTGTGAAGTGGTAATTCATATCATCAGCAAATATTCGAGAGCCGCTCACATGATGCACACCCAACACGAATGTCGAGCCTTCTGTCGGCGGCACAACCCATGTGCTCGGGTCGGCATTAATCGCTTGGAATGAGCCAAGACTGATTGGCGTGCCATCGTTGTTGTAGTGGTCGGCGAAGTCCACACCCACGACATTATAATCTCCATCTGCGGTGTTGTATGTGCGCCATACATCTGAGGGCATCGTCTTTGTTGCCCTGAAAAAGCCGTAGATATACCATATTGTCAGCGTGGTCGCAATCGTTTCGGGGTCATCGGCATTGCTGATTGTCACTGTCAGCTCACCTCGCCATGAACGTGTAAGCGGTATTTCTTGCACATTTCTCGCCTTCATGTCATTCCTTATGAAAGGCATCAGCGAAACATCTGCCTTGCCATCGGTGCCTATCGTGACACTGATAGAGTTGCCACCACAAGCTATCGTGCGTGTTGTGCCTGGTGTGCAGCTCAAGAATGAAATCGCATTGTAGCTGCCCACCGCTATTTTTGGGTACATCACTTGCCCGCCTGTTAATACCGAAAAGCCACCATTAGTGATTGTTGCCATTGTGTTTTGTCTCCTATCTCGTTAGTTGTTCTTTGCCCATTTATCAATTATAACATCCACCGCCTTGACATTCACCGCATTCATCTGCTCACCGATGTCAAGCAGTGCCTCGTTAATCAGTGTGTCATACACATCAAGCCTCTGCCCGCTGCGGTACACCTTTGAGCCTCTGCGGATGATGCTCATCGTGATTGCGCCTATCGTGCGCTCATGTGTTGTGGCATCACCGAAAGACAGACCCTTTGCCGTTGCCCAATCACGGATGATGCCCTTGAACTCATCGAAGGAGCAACGCACACCAGTAGCACCGCTCCACGGCTTTGAGCCATACTGCAAGGCACTAAAAAACGCACGACCTTCAAGAATGACCGTGTTGCCATCGACACGGACAGCCAATGAGTCCTGTGTCCTGCCACTAGCTTTCAACCCCATGCGCCCTATCGCCTCTCTTATCTCGTCACGAAGTTGCACGATGCGGTTGTAGGCTGTGCCAGTCAATGCCGTTGCCAACTCTTTCGGTGATGTCATACGCACTCACCCTCCAGCTCTTTCAGTTCCAGTGTGACACGCACACCCGCCATGTTCGCATCCAAGAAGTCAAGCACTACATTGTAGTCCAACATCGTTGTGATTGGCTCATAATATCCGCTTGCATCCACACGTTTGATGAACTGCTTTGCCAAGTCTATCATCTCATCAATGATGTTGCCCACCTCTGCACCTTTGAAGTCAAGGTCACAAGGTTTGAGGAATGCCACGATGCAAGTGCGTGATGTCCGCACCACTGGCGCAAATCGTGTGTCAATCTGCCCATTGGTCGGCAATGTCTCAATGATTAGCCGTGTCTGTTTGCGGTTGCCGTATCTGTCAGCCTTGAGATTGATGCGCCCCCAATCGTCATAGATGTAGGCACAACCCATCTCGGCTGCTATGCGTTCAATAACTTTGCTCATTTCCTTTTAATCCTCCGTTCTAATATTTGCCTGTATCGTTTCTCAAATTCGTTGTTCTCATGGTCAATCTTCATGCACTGGAAGATTCTTGCCCACGGTGTGTTGAATACTTCCTCATGGTCAATGATGCCCATGCGCTTTGCATACCAGTCCACGATGCCGAATGTGCCGAACTCCAACTTGTCAATGCCAGCCGCCACCTCGTCACTGGTATGCTCAACACCCAATGACTGAAACAGCTTGCCGATGCGCTCCATTTCGGTCTGCACCATGTTCACGGTGCCTATCACCTCAATCGCTGGTCGGCTTGCCACACGTTCTGCACTCTCACCAGTAAGCACCGACACCAACTCACAACACACCTTCATGAAGTCATTGCTCTTTGCGGTGTTCTGTAACTTGGTCAACGTGCCGAATGTCACCATCTGCAAGTCTTGCGGGATGTCGTGCTTGCCGATTTTGCGTGGCGGCGGTATGATAGCCAATCGCCCCACACTCTCACTGGTCATGTACGGCATCAACATTACAAAGACCTTGAAAGGCTTGTAAAGGGTTTGCCGCCTTTGCCATTCGGTTGCGCCAAATGTGTCATTTAGCCGCTTTCTCTCTCGTCTTAATATCTTGTTAGTGTTCATCTTTTTTCGTTGTTGTATGCGCCTTAAATTAACAAATATGCCCTATGTGCGGTCGTGGTGTTGAGTAACTGCGCTGTGCCATCAAGAATGTGGTCACACCATAGCGCAATGCGTCAAGGCTGTGGTTGTATCGGTCTATCGGCTCATTGATGTAGCTGCCGTTGATGTCACGTTTCCAAGAGTAGTTGCGTAGTTCATCAATCGTGCCAAGTGACCTTTGCGTTACGTTGACCTTGTAGGCTTGCACGGCTGTTATGCCCGACACGATAGAACCTCGCCCCTTTGCTACTGGCACAGCCCTAAATCCACCCAAGTTGTTAATCTCGGCAATTGATTTCTGCTCGGCACTATCACAGACTATCTGCGCCCCTCTTGCAATGCCCGCATCTTTCAGCTCTTTCACGATGTCTTGGTTGAGCATTCCAGTGCGGTAAGCTATCTCATCAACCCACAACTCACCACCGCTCAAACGCACACGCAAAATGGCAGTCGGGTCATTGGTAAACCCAAAGTCAATGCAAATAAACTCACGTTTGTAGTCGCTTGGATAAGTCTGCGTGATTTGCCAATTAGTATAGACCAGACCCTCAACACTACCAGTTTCGCCAAGTCCGTACACTCGCCACCAGTTGCTGTCGGTGCGGTTGCTCTCTATCTGTGCCACTTGCATCGGTGTGAGGTGTGGGTTGTCCTTGTAGGTGCTATGGATAAGTGCGACATCTTCCTTGCCGATTAGGTACTCATCAACCCAAAACCTACTGCGTGGGTTGTAGTCCAGCATTATGCGCTTGCGTGTTCTCACCGCTAACTGGCGATAGATTTCGTAAGGAATGAAGTAGCACTCGTTCAAGAAAAGATAATCTCTCGCACTGCCATGCACCTTGCCCTCGTTGTCTGCCGAAAAGAACTCAATGCTGCTTTTCGTTGTAGGTATCGTGTAGAGCTTATCGGTGGCATTCCACCATGCGTCTTGCCAGTCCTCGCCCACGATGCTCTTGAAGTCACGCATTGCGCCACGCTTGAGGAATGGCATCGTCTCGCCTACAACCGAAACCATTATATTTTCTTTCTTCGTGATAAGGGTATAACACAACTGCAAGAGCGACCACGTTTTGCCTGAACGTGTACCGCCCTTGTTAACCACCACCGCATTGTCACGCAATGCAAGTGCGGTTTGGTTGTAGATATTTCCCACATCACAATTCATCAATAGCCTCCTGCGCCTCTTTCGTCACTCCGTTATAGTTCACGTTGATTACAACATCGTTTGTGGTGTCTTTGGGCAATTCGCCTGCCAACTGCGCCAATGCTTTCATGCTGTTGTAGTCACCTTTCTTGAGTGTGGTGTCCGCAACCTTTTTGATTAGCGCATAGCGCATCGGAATCTCGGCACCGCTTTTCTTTTCTCGCACCAACTCATCAAGCACCATTTGAGCAAAGTATCGCATATCTTTCTTGGCTCGTTTTGCTTCACCGCTTGCGATGCCACCTTTGCGACCATTCTTCACGGCTTCTTCACGGCTTTGGTCGCTTGTGAATGGTGTTAAATTATCATTGTTAGCCATCGGTTAATCTCCTATAACTTGCTTGCGAGGTCTAAATAGTTTCTCAATTTTGAATGTCCTATCCTTGCCAGCCTCGTTGCGAAACAACGAGGCTTTTCGCCATTCAGCGACACAAACAAACTCATCCTTCGGCATATAGTACTCCGATATGAACAAGGGTTGTGTCTGCTCCAAGCACCACGAATAAAATGCATCGTGGTCAAAACCATCTGCCGTGTATTCGTGTGTATCTGCATAAGGTGGGTCGCAATAAATGACCGCATCATCCTCAATCGGCACATCACGATAATCAAGCTGCAAACGCTGCAAACGCTGCAAACGCTGCAAACTCTGCAAACTCTGCAAACGCTGCAAACTCTGCAAACATTCTACATTACCGCTGCGTGTCTTTTGGTCTGTGGTCAGTCCCCTATCCACCTCTGCCAACAATCTGCGGTAACGTGCCATTGCCTCGGTGCGCTGCTCTTTGGTTTCTGCAAAGTGGACTTCGTGCAATGCCTTCTTGAACGGCTCAACATCTTTGCCGTACATATACGTTTGGCAATCGTTGCCAAACGACCACACGCAAGCCACATAAGGGTCGGTGTCTTTCAGCCGCATAAAATCCTCACGGCTTATCCATCTGGACTCGTTGGCATACTTTCCGTTAACCGCATCAACAAAGAGTTGTGGCATCATTGAGATGTCATTGATGTGGTATTGTTGCCATTTCTCGCTCAACATAGCAACGTGGGTTATTGCGCAACCACCGCAAAAGAGGTCATAGAAATGCGTAGCACGAGGCAGCACCGCCACAATCTTCCGTGCGATGCCGTTCTTGCTGCCCATGTACGGCAAGCCAAAGCAGTTAGTCTTGAGTGTTGTTCTCCTTGCCATAGTTTCTCAATGCCGTTAAAACAGCCACCTCTTTGCAGTTATCAATCAAGGCACATCTTTGCTCAAGTTCCTCTGCCTCTTCATCGGTGAGCATCAGGGTGACCTTCGCAAAGCCTTTTGTGTTGTCACGTTCGCCACTGGTCACACCTTCAGTTTCAAAGTCAAGATTAACTCCCCAATCTCCAGCGTCGATGTCAAATTCGCTTTCAATTTCGGCAATCGTATCGGCATCCCACTGCAAATCGGCTGCACCAGTCGCATTATCCGCTAAAGCCATCTCTCGCCCTTGTTTGCTATCTAGGTCAATGTCGGTGCGTTTTACTGCGATAATCTTTGTGCCATCGCTCTCAACAATCTGCACATCATCAAGACCTATCTGCCCAGCAATCTCGGTCACACCATTGCCAGCGATGATGCGGTTGTTCTTGTCTATGAGGATAGACCGCCCAGCCCCATTGTTGCGGATTGATTTCTCAATTAGCGACATACCATATTCCGTGTGCTTGTTGAAATTCTTGTCATCAAACACAAGGTCGCTCAACTTTGCCTCTTTAATTTCTGCCATAACTCTTTAATTTTTAACTTTTTCGCAAAGGTAGTAAAAAGATTTTCAATTTACACAACTTTTTGCGGTTTTTTGAAAAATATTTTTTATCTTTGCATCGAAAGTAATGTTTTTTCATAAATATTTTGTTTATATAGATTAATGGTTATGTTTCCCGCCGCCTGTGAAGGTAGCGGGTTTTTCATTTCAGCCATTCTAAGCGATTATTTTTTCTTACATGATAAACTATACCAAAAAGACATTTGATGCGCTTAGAGCGCAAAAGAGCGTGTAAATTTCGCATTCTGCAATAAAACGTATGGGCATACTTTCGCAAGTACACCCACACAATCCCAAAAATCTGTCACAACATCCTAACGCCCTCCACGGGTTAATTAAAAAAAGATGTTGTCGCTAAAACATATTGATTGCATGAAAAAGATAATTACAATTTCAATCTGCCTTGCAGCCTCGCTTTCGGTGGCTCGTTGAGATACCACCTTGCCAGCTCTGCGAAGTCATCAAGGGAGCGCACGACTGCATAGCAAAAGCCTTGCGCCTTTACTTTTTCCTCCCATGCCTTCTGGAATTCGGATTGCCGACCTTTTATGGTCTTGACCTCGACACATAAGGCATGGTATCCTCTATTCGCCACCAACAGCATCAAGTCACTCACTCCAGCCGTTACACCCTCTGCCTTCAAAGCTCGGGCAGTTTGGATGTTGCGGTGACCGCCGTTGGGTATGGCGAAGAACAAGCCACCCCTATATTGTGGGTAGGCATAATAAAACCATCGCACGATGGCGCATTGTATCTTGTGTTCCTCCTGTCTCATATCAGTCTCTCAAATACCAGGGCAGCGCATTCTTGCGCTCTAGCCTTCTCGCTGCGGCATTGCTGCATTGCCTACTGTTGCAGTTTCTCTCTTTGCACTTTCGGCAGCAGATGCCCTTGCCACATGGCGGAAATTCTCGGCACACCCTGCATTGTTCTTTGTCTTTTGCCATGTCATCACCTCGCTTTCTTGAAATCTCCGCATCGCTGAGAATATTTGCTTTTGGGGGCGAAATTGCCAGCGATGATGTTCGGGTCACGTTGTCCTATCTGCCACCTCAAGCAGTTCTTGTGCGATGGGCATTGCTCGTTGTGGCAAGCTGCGATGCCAGTGTAGTCGGTTGTTGTTCGTTTCATAACTCATCAAATTGTCTTTGTAGTTCCTCAATCTTTTGCTTAAATCTTTGTATCTGCTTGTTTTTTGCATCTTCAAGCAAATCTTCATCCAACTTGACCAAAGAAAGCACATCTTTCTCTATTCGGTCAATATAGCTTTTGTAGTCCACTATCTCGTTAAGGATGCCCATCCCTTGCATAGCTCTTTCCAGTTCTTCATGTGTCATTCTTCGCCTCCTTTCTTTGATTTCAACCATTCTTTATGTTTTTTGTCGGCAAGTTCTTGGCTGTCGGGATTGCCGAACACATAAAACCCATCAGGATATACATACTTGACAAGGCCTTTCTTCTTGGCATACTTGCTCAAAATGCTATATACTAATTTTTCTTTTGCGTTCATTCTTCGCCTCCTTCCATTGCTTTGCGAAATTCTGCAACATTGATTGTCACATCGGCAGTGTGTACCGTGCCAAACATTTTGTCCGCTTGTTTTCTGTTATACTCATAAAGCCACTCGCAAGCCTTGTTGATAGCGAAGTTATAACCAAACTCGGAGCCTTCCTCAAAATTGATAATATCAAAGTTTTTATCAATATTGTAACGTTTCAATGCCTCTTTCGCCGTTTGGTATTCAAGGCTGTTCTCTATTTCTTCTCTTGTCATATCTCACGTTCTTTTACTGGTTCATAACTCTTGCACCATCCAGCCCCAACGAGTCGGAATCGGTCATCCTTACAAAAGTACATGGTGCGTTTCTTTGTCTCTCTCACGATGAAGTGCTTGCAGTTGTAGCACATCTCGCCTTTGCGTTTGTCTAGTTTGTTGCTCATGCTAAAATCATTATTGCTATTATGCCAAAAAATAACTCAATCACTATCACCCACGCAAGCATGGTGTCGGGGTCAATATATCTTCGCCTCATTGTTGTATGCTTTTAAGGTGTTTATGGTGCGCTGCATCTCATCTGTGTGGTGTTCGTTCTCAATGACATTGTTGGAGTGGACGCACGATGCGTGGCTGCGACCAAGCATCATCCCAAGCATCGGGTATGAGTAGCCACGCAACGAGTGCAAGACCCATGACAGGAGATGCCGTGCCATTACAACATCATCAACTCTTGACTTGCCCATTATTTGCCGCTGGTCAATATCGGTCAGCTCGCTCACGATGCCAAGCCATTTGTCTCTCTCTCTAATCATCTGTTCTGTGATTCTTCTCATTGTCTTTGTTCTTATTGTTAGTTTTTAAAAAGGGGTGTTGTATTCAGGTGTTGCCAGAGCCTCGGCTGGCTTGAATGTTTCTCGCTCATAAAATCGTGTTGTCTCGGCATCGAAGGCAAGCATCTGTTCTCCATTCAATGAGCCTTGTCGGTTCTTGCAACACATAAGCAAGGCAGTGCCTTCGGTGGTTATCTGCGACCAGTTTTGGCTCATGTCGGGGTAACGGAAATCTTTGCCGTGCCTCTCGGGGCGATATACCAAATAGACACTATCGGCTGCATCTGCGATGTCTCCGCTCTCTTTCAGTTCCTCAAGCCTCGGTGTCGGGTCTTTGTCCACGTTTCGCCTGAGCTGTGAGAGCAACACGATTGTTATTTCCAACTGTTTGCTCAACGTCTCAAGGCGGTGGGCGATTGATGCCATCTGCTGGTGTCGCTCTCGTTCTCGGCTGCGAAGTAGCTGCAAGTAGTCAATCACTATCACCTTGACTGCGTGTTGCGCCACCATCGCCTTGATGTTGGCAATTACCATGTCGATGTCTGCACTCCTCACCTCATCGAAGTAGATGGGCAATGAATCATCTGCGCCAATCATCGCATCCCATTCCTCGGTGTTGAGCCGTGCGGTCTTAATGTGTTCGCCATTCACTCCAGTTGTGAGTGATAGT
>JAEIGA010002930.1_pt1 | contig 26892 bp, 30 predicted proteins | sample 9270691 | NCBI WGS metagenome assembly JAEIGA01 (sample SAMN17057246, study PRJNA624740) | gut metagenome | biome: biome; isolation source: fecal sample | host: Bos grunniens | place: China: Xizang | collected 2019 | reverse complement strand
TTAAAAGAGTGGTTATAAATATCTTGATATCCATTGGCTAATACGAATAATGGTTTCTAATGCCGCACCAAGGTTACAGTACCCGTAGATAGTATCAATGTCAGTACATATATTGAAACCTCTCAACATCTCTTCTTTTGATGCTGTGCAAACATATGGCGGATGATCGGCCTTATGTCTTTTGTTTGTTTGATGCACAAATCCTTTTTCTATAAATTCATTAATTATAGGAACTATTGCATAATTAGCTATCGTATCGTATTTACGAACTTCGTTGATAAGTTTGATTTGGCCAAAGCTACTAACCTCAGAAATATAATTAATAATTGTTCTTTTTATCCTATCCTCTTTTGACATACGCATAATAGATTGGTCTTTAAAAATATCGCCCAAATCTCCTCGCAATTTTATTTCTATAGATTGATTGTCATATATGTTAATTTTTTCAACCAATGTTTCTAGCTGTCTTTTTGTTATTGTAGGAGCCTTAATAATATCATCAAACATTTCAAGTGCTGTTTTAAAATTGCGCTTAATGTTACTTTTATTTTTGTCTATGCTTTCATATTCGTCGATTTGAACTTGCATAGAATTAATTTGCATGGTTTTGTCATTGATCATTTCATCATATGTTTGTGAAATAACCTCGGACATTGATGGATTTGCAACTATATCTCTAACTTTTTGTTGCATCATAATTTTCAACTCTTCTTGTGTTGTTTTGATATTATCTTTAAGTTTTTTTAATCTTGTATCTTTACCACTAGTTTCTCGCAACTGTGCGTATAATATACTATCTAGTGCTTCAATCATGTTTTTCATGGCGCTTCTACATAATACAAGATAATCTTTTACAATCAAATCCAATTCTTTTTTATTTATGCTATGCGAAGAGCACGCAGACACTCCACGCTCTCTATATACTCTACACGCATATGACGTAATATCGTTATCATTATAATGTGAAATTGTCATTGAGCTGCCACAATCACCGCAAAACAATAAACCGCTATATATGTTACTAAACTTTCGTTCACCTTTGTATGAGTTGCTAACTCTTCTATGTTCATTAATTGATTGAACTAAATTGAACAGCTCAAGTGATATAATTGGTTGATGTGCGTTTTCAAAAACATATTGCTCCTCTTCTGCCAAATGTTTTTGTTCGCCATTGATACCATTTCGTATGGTTTTTCTTAGTCTTAATGTTCCTATGTAAAAATCATTTTGTATTATTCTTCTGATTGCGTTTGTTTCCCATCCTTTTGCAACTTTAATTTTAGATACTACACCTTTTTCTTTTTGTCTACGATCCAATAGCATACTTGGTGTTGGAACGCCAATTTGATTTAATGTTTTTGCAGTTTTTTTATAACCGCCACCATCTGCGTATATTTCAAATATTTTTTTAACCCATATAGCTGCTTCTTCGTCTATATAATATTTTGTTTTTACGTATGGATCTTTAATATATCCATATGGAACACTCATTATCAAATTACCATTTTCTTGCATGTTTTTTAATGCATTACGAACTTTTTTACTGCCGTCTTTTATATATCTTTCATTATACCATGTTTTAATACCTATAATATCGTCGTCATCTATAGAGCTATCATAATTGTCGTCAATCATGATGATTCTGACTCCGTGTTTGCGGAACCTTTCTAGAGCCAATAAAACACCGCCATTGTGTCTTCCAAATCTTGACAAGTCTTTCGCAAGAAGTACATCTACCATACCTTCATCAACCAATTGTTGTATTTCATTAAATGCAGGCCTGTCTAGCGTATATCCCGTGTAGCCGTCATCTTCATACATTTTGTCTACAATAAGCCCATTAGCTTTTGCGTATTTTTGAATAATATCTTTTTGATTTTCAATTGACACATATTTTTTTCGTAAGTCATCTTTTGATAAACGTGCATAACCAATAATCACAACAATCACTCCTTTGTTTTATTATATCATACCATGTCACCTCGGTACAATAAAATTTAACAAAATTTTCTGCATACTTCCATCGCCACTTCTTAAGAAAACCACCGTTCTGTCTTTGTGCTTTGATCTAATTGTGTCCATCTCTTCTTTTGTTGTATCTTGTTTTATTGGTATATATATTATTCCTTTATCTAAATATTTCATAATTCCTCCATGTATATTTTTTATTTAAACTGTACATACTACAAACATGCACTTAAATTCTCATCAAAAAAGAATTACGGGGCTACTGGTTATCGTCTTTCCAGTAGTCCCGTAGTTTTTTTATTTAGTTAATAGTACCCAAAATACCGTCAATTTCAGTTGCAATATTGTCTACCGTACTCTTTGCACAGTAATTGCTATCTAATGCAGACACGCAAGAATCATATGTTCCTTGTAGATCTAGACCGTCTATTGTGTAAGATTTAGAAGCGCATGCAGCCGCTGTAACAGTTGAATATAGCGCGTCAGTTCCACAAGTTGTCCAATCATAAGTTGCGGCGCGAGTGCTAGAAATTCCAATGTTTGCAGCCTCTTTTACTGCATCCATGTTCGCGCCTAGGAAAATAAATTCCCAACCATGTCCACTAGTCTGATGCTTAATCATCTTTTCAATTTGCGCCTTTGTAAACTTGCGGCTAGAATTTTCCTCGCCATCTGTAGTAATTACAAAAAGAACATTGTCAGGCTTCTTTTCTCCAAGCTCATCATGTCTATCTTGCACACGATTAATTGTTTCACCAATTGCATCTAGCATTGCGGTGCCACCCCCAGCGATATAATCCTTATTTGTCATTGGCTCAACTTCGTAAACATCAATGCCGTCGTGTAATACTTTCCAACCAGTGTCGAATAGAACTGTGGTTAGCGTTGTTTTTGTGTCATCTTTTTGGCTTTCAACGAAACTATTAAACCCACCAATAGTATCCTTGGTTAGATTGCCCATTGAACCAGATTTGTCAATTACAAATATAATCTCTGTGTGTTTTACCATTTTGCCTGTCTCCTTATTGTTTTTTATTTAGCCCCGGTACTGCCAAACCCGCCAGAACCACGATCTGTGCTAGATAGAGATGCTACTTCTTCAAATTCAACGCTTACGTATGGTTGAACCACGAGCTGTGCAATTCTTTCACCAGGTTCTACGATACGCGCTGTATCACTGTCATTATGTAATGCAACAATAATTTCTCCACGGTAATCGCTATCAATCACACCGGTGCAATTTGCAGGTCGAAGACCTTCTCTTGACGCGATTCCGCTTCTAGCATAAATTGCGCCAAATGTATTCTCTGGTAGCTCAATTGCCAAGCCGGTTGGAATCTTAATCGTCTGATGCGGGAAAATAGTTACATTTGAATTAATTGCCGCAGACAGATCATATCCTGCTGCGTATTTGCTACCACGAGTTGGTACGTGCGCATTTTCGGATAGTTTTACAAATTTAATATTTGTAGTCATATAAATTCCTCCAGATTAAAACCAAAAATGATGCAGAAGTTTGCTTGGGATAAAATCAACATTAAGTGGTTCAACACATTTGCTAAATTTGCCATTGTAATGAAATGTACCATAGTCTTTTTGACACTTGGCCATAAGATCTAATGCATTATCAATTGCAGCAGATGCTTCAGCAAAACGTGCATCTTTTTCTGCATTCTTTTTGGCTTCCGCAGCCTTCTTTTCTTCCTCTTCTTGTTTCTTAATGCATTTATGCTCGCACATCATGCGGTCTGCGACATGATTATATGTCTTTCCACAGATTCCGCAGGTGTATTCGTTATGTTTGTTATTTTCCATCATAGTTTTGTCCCTCCGATTAATTTTGTATTGTTACTATTTTGCCTTGTTTTAAGGTTTCTTTAACATCAATAATACGTTGATTTTTACTGCCCCTAAAGGCAAGTGTAATATCACGTTGTTCTTCGATGTACGGACCATCAACTATTACATCTATATACGCAAGATACTTTAAACAATTTCGCCAATCCTCGTCGTTAAAGTCATTGATGCCAGAAAACAGTTCATATAGCCTCTGATTGATGTATTTACTTAATATATCTTCTAGTGTGTAACCAGTGTATAACCATATATCTTTATTAGAGAATTTTGTTTTAATCTCTTTAATTAGCTTTAATACTTCAAGACGATTTTCTGGTTCCAATGGATGGCCACCACTAAGTGTAATTCCTTTAATGTATGGCTTGTCTAACGTTTCGAATAGCTCTTGTTTCGCTTCTTTATCAAATAATTTACCAGAATGAAAATCCCACGACTCTGGATTTTGACAACCCTTGCAATGAATTGAGCACCCGGCGACCCAGAGTACTACTCGTACTCCGGGGCCATTGCTAATAGATGCTTTGTCAATCTGTAGATAGTTCATTTAATCACCTGTGCATAGCTTTTGAATGTTGCCAACGCATTTCAACTTCTTGCTGTTTGCCAAGATTGAATGCGGTTTTATAATCACCAGTTAAATATCCTGTCACACGTCTTAGGTGCTGAACATCTTTATGGCCGCATACTAAACATTCATCACCCATCTCATCAGTATAGCCGCATTTTAAACAGGTGTCACAAGGAACATTTAAAGCGAAGTACGGAATATCTTTGTCCATAGCGTAATTTACAATTGTTTCTAGTGCTTCAATGTTGTTCTTTGCAGTAGAGTCTAGTTCTACATAAGTAATGCATCCGGCACTAGAATATCCTGTTAGCTGTGACTCGATGTCAATCTTTTCAAATGGGTCAATTTCTTTCCAAACTGGAACATGCATGCTGTTCGTAAAGAACTCTCTATCAGATACATTAGGAATTTCTCCATACTTATCCTTAAACTTCTTCATTGCGGTATAGCATAGATTTTCGGCAGGAGTGTAATAAACACCAAAGTTTAAGCTATATTCCTTTTTAAACTCAGCACATCTGTCCTTGTATAGCTGACAAATACGCTTTGCTAGCTCCATGCCTCTTTCTTCTGTATGGTCACATCCAATAAGAATTTGAAGAGTCTCGGCTAGACCAAGCATACCAATTACGATAGTGCCATGTTTTAGAGCAGAACGAATGCCCTCTTCTGGTACATATCCTGCCATTGTTCCATTCTCGTACATAAACTTGGCAGCATCAGGAGACTGGCTGCAAATCCACTCAAAACGCTCAAGTAGCATATCTTTTGCTTCATGAATCTTTTTATCAAGAATATTCAAGAATTCGCTTGTAATATCATCTTCGTCAGGCGTTGCGCCTTCAGGAGTTGTGGATCTAATATTTTCGTCGGCCTGCATAGCTAGAGTAGGAAGAATAATAGTAACAGGACAAATATTGCCTCGCCCATCCTTTTGCTGGCCAAGACCATTCACGTCCCACAAATTAGCGGTTCTGCAGCCCATTGTGCTGAAGTATGTGCAAGGATCATTTCTATCATAGCCAGCATTATTGGACCAATCTACGTTTGCATAGTTAGGATAAAGTCTCTGAGCAGTAGACTTTAATGCAAGCTGATACAGGTCATAGTTAGGGTCTCCAGGCTCTCTATTGACGCCCTTCATCATCTGGAAGATACCACATGGGAAGATGGATGTTTTGTGTAAGCTACCAGTTCCTTCAATAGAAGCATTTAGTAGTGCCTTTGTTACCATACGTCCCTCTGGGAGTGTACATGTACCGTAGTTAATTGAGCTGAATGGAAGCTGATTACCGCTGCGTGATTGTAGTGTATTTAGATTATGATACATTCCCTCAACAGCCTGCTTGGTTTCACGCTCTGTCATGTCCATAGCATATTCATATGCCTCTGGAGAGTAAGCTTTGTAATCTCCTTCGTCAATTGAAAGGCCATTGTGGAAACTATAATCTAGCTCCATCTTGTTTAGATACTTCACGCCGTCTCTGTAGTGCTTAAAGAAGCTCTTTCTTACATAAGGAACCATGGTCCAGTCTAGATGTGTGGCAGCTACTCCACCAAACTGTTGTAGGGACTGAATCTGGAAAATTACAGCCACCAATTGGAACGCTGTGTTAATAGACTGTGCTCCTCTTACGTCTGTCTGTCTGGTATTAAACCCATTGGCTAGCAAATCATCAAATGGAATTGATAGACAATTGTGCATTCCAACAGCGTAACTATTCAAATCGTGAATATAAATTTCATTATTTAAATGATTATTCTTTGCCATTTCGGACATACAATAATCTAGAGCGTATTGTTTCATAACAATGTCATTAGCTTCGCCCATTCTACCACCAAACGAATGCTCATCAACATTGGCGTTTTGATTTTGAACATTTGAAGCAGTTAGCTTTTCAGCAATTGCTTTAATAAGATGATTATAACGATCACGAGCCATTTTATGCAGATATCTATATTCAACATAATGTGTAGCTACATCTTTTCTTGAACTTGCCATCAATTTGCTAACAACAACATCTTGAATTTCTTCTACGCTTAAATTTTTGTTCAAAGATTCAACATGGTTTGCAATTTCCTTGGCCTTTTCTTTTGCGTATGCGGTTTCTTCGCCATCAACATCAAGAAAAGACTTTAGTACAGCAAGTCTAATTTTTTCTTTGTCAAATGGCACCTCTCTACCATCACGTTTAATTACGTTCAATTAACATCACTCTCTTTCTCATTAATATCTTCAACCATGGCCACAATCTCTTTCCAGTTTGTACAACGGAAGATATCGCGTGCCCAGTCGTTTACATTTTGATTCCATGGGGCATCTAGACAAATACGATAATAATGATGGCCAGCAAGTAGATTGTGTAGGCTATCCTCAACCATCACGTCACACTTAAACAGCCACTTATGAGACATTGATACGATATGGTCCTTGTCAATAAAAGAGAAATAGTGATTGATAAACTTCACATTCTCGGCATATGTACTAGGAATAATATCAGAAACAAGATATACGTTGTGGCCAGCATCAACTAGCTTACGAAGTCCATCTTTTGCGCCCTGAATAGGCTTTACTTTGTCATAAATCGACGGATCTGCATAAATGGCTTTCATAGCAACTGCATGTTCTACAGGAAGAACATTCTCAACATCATATTCTGTAAAATCGTCTAGAGTATAACTTGTTCCAAATCGTTCATTGAAAGTTTCAATAACAACTTCCTGTAAGTTACAAAGTACGTTATCTATGTCTACTGCAACGATCATCATTTGCCCTCCATAATTTTTAAAACTTCTTGTTGTACTTCTTCTTTGCTCTTATTTGCATTAACAAATATAATTGACGCTCTGCTCTTATGTTTATTTGAACGCACAATTTTTTCTAGTTGATAGAACCAATTGTGCTCCTCGTCATTATAAATTCTTGATACAATTTGCGCATCGCTATCACCACGATCAACCATTCTACTAATTCTCGTTCTTACTGTTGCGCTAAAATAAACAATATGAATTTTTCTATTAATGTTTGTATAGCAATTCAATAGAGTTTCTACACCATCTACATCAATAACATAAATATCGTATTCATCAAGTTTACTTGAAGTGGTACAATATCTATAACCATTGTACTCTGTATATGCTGCTAAATTTTCTAGCTTGTCAAATTCTTCGTCAGAAATAAAGATATGACCGGTCTCTCCTTCATAACGAGGCGTTCTTGTCGTATACGACTGAACTGACTTATAGCCGTATTCTGACTCTAGCCATTCTGCAACTGTAGTTTTACCACTGCCACTTTTGCCAACAAACAGATATAGTGGTTTAATCATTGGCCGCACCTTCTTTTAGACACAATTCTTTAAAATTTGGTAATTCTTCAACCCATTTGCAGAACGCAACCCACTCTGGAAGTCTATGATTCTTTCGTTGCTGATAAATAGTTTTGAGCTGGCGATAATTTGTCGTCATTCTAGCGGTCAACGTAAACCCACACGGATTTGAATAAAGAATCTCTAGATATTTGGTTTTTATTGCCTCTTCTCGTTCAATTGTAGAATCGAGGTCGTCTGTGATAGGCATATTGCAAAGTTTGTTGTACTCTGCAACTTTTTCTTTCATGATTTCGATAATTCTTTTATCAACATATTTGATATACGATTTATCTAGATCAAATTTTGTAATTCTATGCATTGTAGATTGAGAGCTTACAAAATCAAAAAAGTGATATCTTTCTGCCTCCGTCCACGCTTTCACCGTGAACGACAAATCAAACTGCACAACAATACCATTAAGAAAATTATCGTGTCCAGTTCCAGTTGGTACGCTTCCAAGAGATCTCACAGTTTTTGTAATCTCATCTGTGCATTTCGACACATCAGTTGACATTGGGTATTTTGAAGCCCTAATACTGTCTTCAAGGCCATATACTTTTACATTACTTATTAGATCCATACGGCCACCATTAATTTTGTACTGTTTCAGCAGTAGAAATTTCTTCCTCAATAATCTCGGTCTCACCATCAGTATTGACCTTACGAGAAATACCGGTACGTGCGAACTGATCAATATCCTTAACTAGACGCTTATAATCATTCATAGTAATCTTGCCCTGCTTGCTAGTTGTGGCCACAATCTTCTCTAGAACACTATGGCATGCAACCTGAAAGCCTAGAAGCATTGACTGTCGTCTAATTCTGGATAGCTGTGTTTCAATTGCGCTCTTTAGCTCGTCGTTGTTTAGTGCATTTTCTTCTGTTTGCACCTCTTCTTCGTAAATTTCGTTGGTTTTAATTTCATCCATTTTAAACACATCCTTTCTTTTGGATTATACATATTATACCATATTAATTTTGTATTGTCAAGTGGGTGTCACAATAAAGCGGCACCCACTTGTTTTTAATAACTTGTTCTGCGAATCTTTTTGGTTACATCATTTAACCACTGACTATAACTTTTGATTTTGTCAGCAATCATTTTGTCATCACCGTCTTTTTTACCAAGAACCGCAACCTGTTGTCCTTTGACAATTAAATTTTGAAACTTTTGAAGAGCGTCAGGCCATATCGTGATCTCTATCAATCCGTCTCCAGAGTAAACATTGGCAAATGCAAACTGTTGCCCATTCTTTGTTTTCTTCTTTTGAATCTTTGAAATAATTCCCACGATAACACATTTGTCTCCTACGTTATAAGACGAGAAGTCCTCAAGGATGTCATATGCTTTAATAAAAGGATTTTCGTCAGATACAAAAATTTGCAAAGTTTCAAATTCCCAAAATGCTTCATCTTTCAAATATTTTTCATTGCATTCTTCAATGTATGCTTGATATTTTACTTTTTGCTCTTCGTCAAATTTAACTCTACGCTTTTCGTTGTAAAGCTCTAAAACACGCTCCTTGTCAACTTTTCTACCAATCATATATTCAGATGTATCAATGTCCCAATTTGTTAACAATTGCATTTTTGTTGGCAATGAAGATACAGGTTTATATTCTCCTTGTTGATATAGAGAACTAAGATATTTTGTTAAGAACTGTTTTTTGTTTTTTGACGGAATGGCACCAGATTTAACAAGAGAAATGACTTGTGACTTTGTTGGCTGAACACGGTTAATAAAATCATTAAAATCTTTAAACTTGCCATTGGAGTTGCGGTCGTTAATGATTGTTTCTGCTAATGTTGATCCAATCCCCCCAATTGCCGATAGTCCAAATAGAATCTTTCCATCTACTACTGAAAAGTTCATATCTGAGTTGTTGATATTTGGCGGTAAAATCTCCACTCCAAACTGTCTTGCATCAAGAATAATTTTATTAACTTTACCAGCCTTATCTTTGTTAAGATTTAACATAGCTTTAAAGAATGCAGTTTTGTGATGAGCTTTCAAATATGCGGTTTGCATACAAATAACTGCATAGGCCGCAGCATGGCTTTTATTAAAACCATATCCACCTTTTAAAGATAGATCTTCACAAATCATATCGGCTAATTCTTTAGAATATCCATTGTTTATGATTTCTTGACGAAGTAAACCAACTTCTTCTTTAACTTTCTCTGGCTGTTTTTTTGCAAGACACTTTCTCATCCTATCAGCACCGGCATCACTACGTCCACCAAACACTTTAGTGAGTCTCATTGACTGTTCCTGATATATGTTTTGGCCAAACGTCTTATCAAAAATTTGAGCCATATCTGGATGGGCATAATGAATGCTATCTGGATTATATTTTCCTTCAACATATCCATCAATCGCTGGCATTGCGTCTGGACGATATAATGCGACTAGAGCAGTCACCTCTTCTAGCGAGCGAGGATGAAGTCTGGCAATCAAATCTTTCATTCCCTGACTTTCAATCTGGAAAAGAGAGTCTGTTTTTCCACTACAAATCAGATCAAAAATGGCTTCGTCATATTCAAACTCTGGATTATTAATATCAATTTCCCACGAATCAATATCATCCTCTTGCATTGCCTCGTTAATTGCTACAAGTGATGCCACACCAAGTGCATCAAGCTTTACCAGAGAAATGCGTTCGTCCATTACCTTATCAACAGAAATTACATGTTCTCCATTTTGGCCTCTGCGAATACCAATATAATGATCATACGGATTGCGACAAACAATAACCCCTCCTGCATGGATACCATACCCTCTTGGCCTGTTTGTAATATGCCCAGCAATATCAAGAAGTTCTTTGTATTTTGGATCATTTGCAACCTCTTGGTTGTTTTTTAAGCATTCTTCCCATGTGTCTTGCACAAACCCCTTGCTGATTTTCTCCATCTCTTTATACGGAAAACCAAGTAGCTTCCCAATATCACGAATACTTGTAATAGGAGAAGTATAGACAATATTCATTACTTGAACAACACGATCTTCTCCATACTTGTTTGTTAAATATTCAATAACCTTAGCACGGTCACTAACATCAACGTCAACATCAGGAAGGTCTTTTCTTTCAATAGTCAAAAATCTACCGAAATCAAGATCGTATTTAATAGAATCTAGATTTGTAATACCAAGTAAGAAACACACTTCTGAGCCACACGCAGATCCACGACCTGGGCCAACAATTACATTATTCCGTCTGCACCAATTAATATAATCAACAAGAATTAAAAAATAGTCACAGAAATCTTTCTTTTCAATAACATATAATTCCTCTTCGATTCTTTGCTTATAAATATCTTGCTTTTCTTGTGTCCATTTATCCATTCCTCTGCGGACATAACCATCCCATGTAAGTTTACGAAGATACTCTGCTGAGTTCGAATACTCACTTGGAATATCAATCTTTGGAAGCTCAGGCTCTTTCCATGGCATATCAACATCATTACACAAATCCGCAACAAGGTCTGTATTTTTTAGACATTCGCAAACTGCGTCATAACCAATCTGTTTGTCAAGTACTTCATGAATTTCTCCGTCAGACATAAGATAGCATCCACTATAAATTTCTGCAGCGGTCTCTTTATCTTGAGCAATACGAAGAAAGAAGTCTTGATAGTACAAATCTTCTTTTCTTGCAGCGTGTACGTCATTAGTTACAACTACCGGAGTGTTTGTGTCTTTAGCTAGCTGCATAATTTTTTTATTATATGCTGCTTGGTCATCATTATCGTGTGCTTGAATTTCTAAGAAATAATATGGAAACAATGTCTTGTATTCCTTTACCATTTCGAGACAGGTATTATAATCTTCTGTACGAGATAGTCTGCTTGCTAGACATGCAGATAGTATAATAAGATTCTCGGCACCCTCTTTTGCAATATCATATCTAGTAACACGAGGCTTGTAATAAAAACCATGAAGCTGCCCAAGAGTTGAAATACGATTAATAGCACGCCTACCATCTTCATTACGTGCAATAATAATCATGTGGTAATATTTATTGTTTGGGTCTTTTACCTCTCTATCTTCACATTCGTATGTTTCAATACCAAATAGTTGTTTAACATCTGGGTATTTATTCTTAAGTTCTGAGTAATATGGCCAGCTTGTTAGCTCACCGTGCTCTGTAATTGCAATAGCTTTTAGATTTAGTTCAGATGCACGCCTTAGATTTTCCTCCGGGCTTGAAAATGCATCCAGAATTGAAAAATATGAGTGCGTATGTAAACTACTCGACATCTGTCTCACCACTTTCTGTTAAGTTAGCATAAAAGAGATTTAATTGTTCTTGTGTAATATATCCACCTACAACGGCATCATCTACATAAAGCCAACGAAGTGGTTCTTCAGTTTCTGGGTGCTTACCAGCAGATTTAAATCCATATTTTTGTCTACAACAAGCAGCTATGGCACTTTGATCAACATTAAATTCGTCATGTGCTTGTTTTGCACCCCAAAATATCCTATCCAATTCTATACAATATATACAGCGAGCACGGGGATTTTTAAACCCTTTTGAACTACCTCTTGCAATTCTTGTTTTACTTATTTTTTCTCTTTCAATTGGGCTCTCAAATCGTTTTTTTGCAAGAATACTTATCTTTTCTTTTTCTGCTGGGTTTTGCCATCTTTTATTTGCACTATTTGTCATTTTTATTTTGGATTCTTCTGCATGATATTTTCCATACAAAGGATGATTTTCTCCAGACATTTTACCTTTAAGTGATTCGGATATTCTTTTTTTTGTTTCTTCGGATGGAACCCACTCGTGCATTCCATCACCACCAGCTGTAATGTTATACCCATAGCGTGGGTCGCATGTTTTATACTCTTTAATTGCATCTTGCTCAGCCACCTTGGCTTCTTCTTCTGATAGGTCATCTTCTAATATTAAATGTTGCCAGTCGTTGTCCCAATCTGGATATTTTAACACCGCACGGGCCATTGCTGGTTGTTTATATGTTCCATCTGAGTTTTTATTAAGATATCCGTATCCATTCTGCCATCTTTTTTTTGTATCTTGGCTTGTTATTCCTATATACTTCTTACCACTTGGACTAACATGCATATAAACACAACATTGCTTGTTCTGATCTTTCACTATTATCACCTCCAAGCATTAATTTTGTACTGTCCTCTCCAAAACATAAGGTTCACCATCATCACCGGCAACTTCAATTTCAAGTTTTACAATCTCGTCACCATACCAACCTTCAAGATGTCCAACAACTTCTTTTAAATTGCCACCAAAAGATATGCCGGTTTCAATATAGTCTCCTACATCAATTCCACCATATCCATGAACTGTATATTTCCACATAAACATAATTTATCACTCACTTTCTCATTTTTCCGCCTTTCATTGTGGCTTTATTCTTATTAAAATCCTTCAAAAGATCTTCAAATGGACGCACAGTCTCACATGTCTTTTCTGTAATGGTAAGATCGTTCCTCTGTCTAGGCGTATAAGTTCTACGCTGTTGTGCATCATAAACTTTTGCAGAACTGCCCTGAATGGATTGTAGTTTGCTCTTTACTGCCTGACCATTTTGTCCCTTGATATAGTCGTACATATCCTTAAGCAAAGAGTTTTCGTCTTTGGCTGTGCGACGCTTTACACGAAGCTCTCTAATGGCTTTATAGAGTTTATATCCACCATACATGTCTTTTGGGCTAGACAATTCAATTTCGTGGAATAGATCCTGCAGCTCGCCTTCTGCTTGCTCAATAATCTCAAGGTTACTTTCGTATTTTTTAACAACGTCAGTAAAAATAGTAATAATCGTAGAACTGTACTGATTTACAATGTTTGCCATTATTCTTACTCCATTCATTAATTTTGTACTGTTGTACTGTATATATTATATCACAAATTTTATACTTGTCAAGAGCAAAAAGCACACAGCGTAAGCCATGTGCTTTTGTTTGTTATTCGCCAATCATTTGAATAAACTCTTCTTCTGTAATAATAGAAATGCTCAATTCCACCGCTTTTTTGTATTTCGAAGAGCCGCTTGCTTCATTAGTGATAAGATAATCAGTATTTTTGGATACAGATCCGACCGCTTTTGCTCCAAGAGAAATAATCTTTTCGTTGATAGAATCTCTGGTGAATTTGTTGAGTTTGCCTGTCACACAAAGAGATTTGCCGCTGAACTGATTTTCTTTAATTGCGCTTTCTTCTGGAACAATGAATCGCATTTCTACGGCAAGAGCCATCATGTCACTGTAATTTTCATGAATATATTTACTTATGCTATTCGCCATAACTTCTCCAAAGTCATCAAGCTTTGTCCAGTCAAAAGGCTTACCATATGCTCTGCCAATCTCTGTATTCATAAACGCTTCAAAGTCGTTGTTAAAATATTTTGCAATCGTCTTAGCCGCCGACAAGCCGATATTGGGAATGCCTAAAGCACAGATGAACGATTCAAGCTTCACATCTCTTGATTTTTCAATACTCACTAGTAGTTTTTCAATCGATTTTGGCCCGAAACCATCTAGCTTGATTAGTTTGTTATAGTTGTCTGAAAGGTGGTAAATGCTCTTAAAATCATTGATGTAGCCAAGAGAAATAAACTTCTCCAAAGTGGCTTCGGACAGTCCATCAATGTTGGCGCATTTTCGGCTAACGAAGTGAGTAAACTGCGCAATCTTTTTCGCAGAGCAATCTGGATTTGTGCACATTAAAACTTGGCTGTTCTCCGTGTATTTAATGACAGTATCATGTCCGCAACATGGACACTTGTCTGGAATGACCAATGTATTACTTCTTGTTAGATTGTCGTCAATTTTTGGGATTACCATATTGCTGCGGTAGACTGTGATCGTATCACCAATTCCAAGTTCGAGTTGCTTAATAATTGATACGTTGTGTAACGTTGCTCTTGTTGTTAGCGCACCATCCAGATCAATTTCAGAAAACACAGCCACGGGAGAAATTAAACCGCCTCTTGTTGTATTCCATTCTACATCAAGTAGCGTGGTCTCGTACATGGTGTCAGCCCATTTTAGCGCCATTCTGCATCCCTCATGATGTGATGTAGATTCAAGAGATTTGGAATAATCTTTCATACACATTTCGAATATCAATCCGTCTACCGGGTATTTAGTGTTATCTGGACTCATATCATTGACACAATCATCTACATCTCCATGACATCTTTCTACTGTTTCAAAGCCAAGATGGTCAAGATATGCAAGCTCATCCCACTTAGAGTCAAATAAAACATCTTCATCGTATAAATCAGAAACACACTCAAATACAACATAAGAAAGATTTCTATACTTTGTGACATTTGTGTCAAGATTACGAAGTCCGCCTGCCGCTAGGTTACGAGGATGTGAATACTTATTTTCAAGATTCTCATTAATCTTGTCGAAGCTGGTCCAAGACACAACACATTCTCCACGTAGCTCCAAGTCTCCATCATACGGAATGTTCATTGGTAGATTGCTAATCATCTTTGCCTGCTCGGTAACATCTTCTCCTACTAGGCCGGTTCCACGAGTAATAGCCTGTACAAAATGGCCTTTTGAATAGCGACATACCATGGTCAGGCCATCCAACTTATAGCTACAGTAAAAATAATTGTTGCCAATAAACTTCTTGATCTCGTCTATATCCTTGGTTTTTGCAGCAGAAAGCATTGGTTTAGAATGTTCAACTTTTGTAAAACAATCTAAAACAGAACCTTGAACCTTATGAGTCGGGCTATTAGCAAGCCAGAAGTTCGCTTCATTTTCAAGATTTTCAAGTTCGATAAGCATGCGGTCGTATTCTGAATCGCTGATAGCGGGCGAATCCAAGTCATAATAAAGGTGGCAGTGATGCAGCAGTTCTTCTGTTAATTCTTTGATTTTATCTATCTTGCTACTCACTTCAACATTCCTCCAAGAACCTTGTTGACAATACCCATATCGGCCTTGCCCTTAAGAGCCGGAGCGACAATCTTCATAATCTTGCCCTTATTGGCCTTTGTTAGCTCAATCTCGTTGTTGACAACATCAAGAATCAGATTGCGAACCTCGTCCTCATCTGTAGCCAAAGTGGGCGCAAACTCATCAATAATATCAAACTGTTTTACGTATTCAGCAAGCGTTTCAATGCGATCTGCAGGACAAGTGTAGATCATTTCCTGTGCGGTTTTCTTGGCCTTTAACAATACTTCGTCAACAAGAGATTCTGGAACATTATCGCGGCATCCTTTGTCAATTGCTGCATTTTTTACTTGAGCAATAATATTAGACACAACTCCTTTACGGAATTTCTGACCAAGCTTCATGGCTTTAATCATTTCAAATTGTAGATCTTCTAACTTCATAATTATTCCTCCTTTTGTCCTTTTGTAATTCTGTCAATCAAATCGGCTGCTTCTTTAAGGTCTTTCTGGATTGTAATTCTGGCAGCGTCAATATCTTGCTGTACAAGTTTAAGCAGCTCAACTGTTTTCTCATTATTCTTTTTGTTTAGTTCTTCTTGTTTCTTTCTCAGCTTTTCTTGTTCTTTTTCCTCTTTTATGTGCTCATGAAATTTCTTATATTTCAGCCAATCTTCGTAATCAAATGTGAAAGATAGTTCAGGATCTTTATTTTTGTACACGCTATTGTCACACAAAGACCACGATTCTGGATTCAACATATAAAACTTTTTAAATTGTTCAAATTTAAGCTTTGGCATTTCTCCTATTTTTTTGTTTGTATAATGATAAAAATGCATTGCATAGCTATATGTAGTGTATTTAAAATCTTGTTCCATTTGTTCGTTATAATAAGATCTTGATATACCACGGTTATATCGATACGCTGTTATTACCCTGGCCACCAACAAAAGTACAAGAAAGATTAATATCAACAAAAAGATCATGTCTTTTTCTTCCTTCCACGCTTCTTCTTTTGCGGCTCTTCAGATTCGCCACCATCGCCATTCAACAACTCCCACGGAGTCTCTGGCATATGAGCCCACAAAACAACTGTACGATATGTGGTCCACTTGTGGTCTCCAACATAAGTTACTGCTTTTACCGTTCCGCCGCTTAAACATGCAATAACTTCTTCGAATTGCTTTGGCTCTTGTTCTGATACTTTAATCCATTCCATATTATTCACCTGTTTAATTAATTTCCAATTTCAATTAGATATTTGATGGTCATTTGCTCTTCTTTGTACACAACAATTTCATCGTTTCTTAGCATACCCTTATCAGAGTGTGCATGTAGGCAGTTTGCTCCTTGTTTAAATTGTTGCAGCTTATCATAATCCAAATTATAATATTTGCTATCAAAATTATATACGTCATAAGGAGTTCCGTATGCTACATCAAATAGAGCCATGTATGCCGTATTGTTACCACCATGTGCCCAATATGAGCCGGACAGAGAAGTATATCCAATGCTTTTAGCACATTTTGGGGCATAGTAGCATCCATAACCAAACATTTTGCCTGTAATAACTGCATTTGTAGGTCTTAGAACTAGTCCAGTCTTAATAATGGACCAAAAATTTTCACTTCTACTACCATGGAACAAAAGTCTTGTATCCTTAATGTCATTCTCAGTTACAAACTTATCAAAGCGTTCCTGTGTCTTAAGGTTTTTAACTCTCCAAGCATTTCTAAATTTACCAGCAGATTCATCCATAAGAGTCTTAATCAGCGCAACATCGTCCGCCGTAGCTTCTTCCATCTCCAGCCCTAGCTCTTCTAGGATTGTTTGCTGCTTCTTTTCTACCATTTCTACCGGCTCATTGTTAGGCTTTACATAAATCTGGCCACGCATAACATCAAGTAGATCCTGCTCTTTGGAAATAATATGCGCAAAATCATCAATCTTGTTGGCAAGATAATCGCGTACATTACCCATTTTACGAGGAATTACAGTGAAAAGCTTAAGTAGACTATCATTAAACTCTTTTACGTCGCCGCTAGAGTTGGCAAGCTTATCGATGATATCCTGAGCTGCATTAACCATGTCCTGAGTAACCGCAGATGCCTTGACGGTATAGTTCTTGCGAATTGTATCACGCGCAAGACTCTGTAGTTTTTCAACAATAGCCTTGATTGCTGCATTTTCAATTTCTCTATATGGGCTTTCTGGATTTGCTGTAGAAATTTCTTCTACCAAATCAGCTTTAAGGTCTGTTACATCTTGATAGCCCTTTTTTAACTTACTGGAAATTTGCGAATTCCACTTGGAAATTGGATAATATGCAGTTGTTTTAGTGGCATCAACTCTTCCATACTCTACACGGAAACGATCACCTTCTGGAAAACAGTTGTAATATTTATTGTTATTTGCAGTAGTTACCATAATTAAATAAGTAGGTCTAATCTCTGCCATTGCAACCTCCAATTAAATCTCGCAAATCACAATCTCAATATCCATATCATCAAATACTTCGCAGATAATTTCGTAAACTTGACTCCAATTGAGGCGATCAAGTCCAGCAGCTATTTTTGGCATTGCCAGCTTAGTAATGCTCAAAAATTCAATCTGTTCTCTCATCATTTCTAGAGCTTCTCGTAGAAACTCGTAAGACGGTCTCTGAAACCCCTTTGCTTTAGTTACAAGATTAAAAACATTGTCAATTAAAATAGCATCGCCACCACGGAACACGTAGTTTGGATAGCTTTTAAATAGCTTAAAACGCATGTTGTAAACACTGTCAAACGCCTTGGCAATTCCAGCGCCAAGAGCGAAATCTGCACTAATACAATGTGCAAGATAGTAGCCTTGAGGTACAGTAAATAGGTCACGCTTTTCGTTTGTAATAGTCATATTCATTTCTCCTTTTAAATTAATTTTGTATTGTTACCAAATATCTTCAAGTTTAAAATCGCTCAGAATTAACTGTCTATAATAAGTTCTTCCAAAAAATCCGCTATCAAGCTGTCCAACTCCATATAGCTCTTTATCTTCGGTATCCCACATGTCATCCCATTCAGAAAAATTCCATTTAATAAAAGTAACATTTGGAGTTGTAATTTTTAAATGCTTGCCCTTTGACATATCTCCAATTGTAAAGTCTGAAACTTCTCCAACCATAACTGTGATTGGTGCAAAACCGGAACCAGAGATTTTATTAAGCTCTTTGATTTTTGCAATAAGTGTATCTGTAATTTGGTCATTATCAAGCTGAATATCAACATCAAAAGACTGAACGAACTCTACATCTTTTAGTGCATCTTCGATTTTATTCTTAAACTCTTCAAATCTATCTGCCGGGATGAATGCACCTGCCGCAAGTTCGTGTCCCATACACTTGCCAATCCCAGTATCATTAATCATCTGTGCGAAATTTTGCAAACCGATTGCTCTCATGCTACCAGCATGCATTCCGTCTCCTGTGCTTCTTAGCACAAACAGAGGTCGCTGGTATTTTTCTAGCAACTTATTTCCGATTAAACCTGCAACTTCTGCATCCGTATCAACAAAGAAATACATACACTTTTTGTCAAGCTGTGCATTACCCTGTTCGATAAGTTCATCCATCTGGTCTGACACGGCACTATTTTGCTTTTCTTTGCACTTTTTTAGTTCTTTAATCAGTGATGCAATCTCTTTGTCATCGTCAGACGTAAATAGCAATGCTGCAGTTTGGTTTTCACCAGTTCTACATGCGGCATTCACAAGAGGCGCAACACCGAAGGACACAGCTTTGGCATCAAAACCAAATGATCCGTTAATCTTTGAGATTGCTGCGTTCTTTTGGTTTTTAATTCCCATATGACAAATGTATCTATTTTCTGGTGATTGCTCTGATAGGTCGCACATATCGGCAATAATTCCTGTTGCGGCAAGATCCCAGAAGTCATCTGCATAGTCTGTCCAATTTAATTCATCTAGATATTTGCAGAATTTAAATACTACACCAGCTCCGCTTAATGCTGGGTTTGGATAATTATTCGCGGAACTTACTAGACAGAATGAATCTGTGTAATTTTCAGCAACTTGCCACAGATCTTCTTCAATCAAGTGGTGATCTAGAACTATAAGCTTACATCCAGTTTCGAGAATTGTATTATATACGTTTGGGTCATTGTTCAAAGAATCAACGACAATCAATATTGTATTACTATCTAATACACTTAATGGGAAGTTTTCAACACCATGTTCTTTACCCTTATTAATCATATATCCAACGTTATCTGTGAAGTTTTTTAGATATCGCGACATTATTGCTCCAGAACTTACACCGTCTGTATCAACATCGAAGTGGACAAGAAAATACGTCTCGTTATCAACACCATCCATAACAATTTTTGCTGCTTTTTCTATACCAATTAAATTTTCAAATGGAAGCATATCCTCTTCTGATGGCTGCAAAAATTTGTCTACATCTTTGATGCCACGGCTTTCTAAAAGAGCATCTATAATTTCAGATTCATTTAATTCTCTGCCGTCTATTTTAATATTCCAATTTTTCTTCATTCTTTATGCTCCAACTCCTTTCTAGCAAAAACATTATATCACATTAATTTTGTATTGTCAAGTATTTACAACAAGAATGGACCACGGGTTGTGCCGTGATCCATTAATTATTTATAATTTATTTGTGCAGCCACTTCGTAAACTCGCTATATGAATCAAACGTTGTCTTCCATTTTGCAACAATTTCAGCCGGATTTAAGTCAAACTTTTTACACACATATGTAATATATTCATTCTCATATAGCTTTCGACGACGCTTGTTTAGTTTCTTAACTTCTGCAAAAGCTTCTTCTCGTGAAACACCATATATCTTTAGCAAATAAGCGCTTAGATCATATTCGGAGTATTCAATAAACTGACAAATTGGACACACACATTCTGGAACTTCATAATGGCCAGATTCGGAGCAAAAGTCTTCAAACAACATATGTTCATCCATGTTTAATAGCTCTTCTTCTGTATAATCTTTACACGATTTTGTCTGTGAATTCCATCTTTTCTTATTCCATTCATTCTCAAGAATCATTTTGACCATTTCATCTTTGGACGGAAGTTCAAGCGCCTCATCACAACAAAAAATATGCCCATTAACACATTCCATCATTTCACACTCACTGAGACATAGGTCAAAACCACTTTCGGTACGCCCGCAAATTTCACAAACAAAGCTGGAACTGCTGCTATTTGTTACAAAGTCTGTACGAATTTTCATTAGCCGTTTCGCCCCTCTCCCTCTGCAATTTCAATATCTGCAAAACCGTTTTGTTCAGTAATATCTGTGATAATATCGTTCACTCTAAAATCGTAGTCATAATCGATAACACACTCATAAGTTTCTTCGTCAAAATATTCTGTCGCATCATTACATTCCTCAAGAATGATATACTTATCATTAGGATGCTCTTTTAGAATTCTATCCGCGCTCCAAATATTTGCTCCTGCCCAATCGGCACCTAGATATCCCCAACGCATTTCATACCTAACATCTTCTACGCTCAAGATATCAATATTATGATTGTTAATAATTGTTTTTGCCTTTTCTTCGTCTTCAATTCGTGCAAAACAGATAATATAGCTTGCACTACTACTATTTGTAACAAAATCTTCTCTAAACTTCATATAACATTTCTCCTTAATGATGTGATTCATAAAGCTCAATATCAATTTCGTCACATGGAAAATGATATTGATCATACACATTGTGAATAAACACTTCAAATGCGCCGTCGTCATAGTGGTCACCACATTCGTATTGAATAGATTCTCCTGGTGCAAGTTCAAATCTATCTCTAGCATCTTCAATAATTTTTTCAAAAATCTTTCTAGCGATATCTTCACTTGTCATAAATTCATCAGAGTTATTAGAAATAACAAAACTAGATGAGCTACTGTTAGTTACAAAATCTTTGCGTACTTTCATATAGATCCTTCTCCTCTCTATTGCACAAAACAATCTGCCGTCTAATTGGGCAACCACCTCTGCACTCACACTGTTTACTACAACCATTACAAGAATTTCTAAAATAATCACGGAAGTCTTCAAACTGCTTGCTATTCCATGCATTTTCCACAGTATCATTGGCAATATCATATGCCCAGCGCATATCTTGGTTGTCAAAACTGCAAGGCAGCATCTTCATGTCTGAAGTGATATATGCAGACCATCTGCCGCCCTCACAAGTGTCAAAACTATCTTCATTAATATTAGAAGTCATGTTAATTAGTACAGGAACTGTGCAAGAATCAAAACCAATTTTAAAATCAAACTGATAAGTGTCAATGATATTGAAGAATTCTTTAACTCTTTCATCGTCAAACTTTAGAACATTGTTTTCCTGACCTAGACCAACAGGTTTATGTAGCAAGAAAATGATTGCATTAATGCCATTGGGGAAATCATTATTCTTAAGTCTTTCAATTGCTTCATCAATAGAGTTATTGCCAAGAACATAATGGATATTGGTTTTAATTCCAGCGTCAAGCAGCATCTGAATTGCTCTATAAGTGTGTTCCTGACGATACCAACTAATAGCAATTGCACCACAAAGTTCCTTACATAGTGCAACAATTTCATCAGTAAAACCAAGACCAGAAGAGGTGAAGTTTGGCACAATACCATTTTCTCTGCAATATCTTAGAATCTTTTCGAAGTCTTCATGCTGGTCTACATCACCACGTCCACCAAGAGCAAACTGAAAAGTTTTACCTTTGCATTCATCAACAATGCGCTTAAAATTATCAAATGACATATTTGGAAACTTGGTTTTAAGACCATTTTGATAACACTGTACGCCAGACTTGATGCACAGTCCGCTTGCACCATGAACGCAGTGACCCATTACGCCAATATCGAGTAGTTCTGGAAATGAAGTCATAAAAGGATCTACACCAGTGTCTTTGCCGTTTTCATCAATAACACCGCTTCTCATATAAAAACCAGTGTCCGGGTTAAACATGGATACAAATCTGTTCTTTTTGTCAATCTTTTTGATCATTTTTTATTTCTCCTAAAAATAAATGTCAATATAATTAGTCATTATCGATATCATACCTACTATTAATGCTTACTAGCGCAAACGCCACAAAGCCAATAACACCGCCGACAACTGTGCCGACGATGAAACCTATTAGAAACATTGTAATTCCTCCTTAATGTGCGTTAATATCTGCTTCGTGCAAAAGATCTACTAAATTCTTCAGATAAGCCGGTAGATTTTTATAATATTTTGTGTTTAGAAATGGGTCCATATGTGTAGAAATTAGCCATGCGGCTTCAACGGAGCACCCTATACCATAAGACATGTACGCTCCAACGCATTGATGCTGGTAATAGTGCGCCTGTTCACAAGTATTGCCCTTACTGTCTATAAAATCTTTCACATAAGGTTTACCTACATCATGGAAAAATGAAGCTTTGTCAAGATCATCATCATTGTTATCAATAACGAATGTAAGATATTTATTTGCTTCCATACAGTGACTATATACATCCAAAGTATGATGTGGATTGTCATGCGGAATAATCATGTCGTTCATGCATTTTAGACGATATTCACCATCATCAAAACCATCTGGAAGAATAATTTTAATTTCATCTATACCTTCGTCGTAATACGGAGCCTGAAAGCGCTTAAGCATCTTGTCAATAACATCCTTGCCAACAGTACGCTCTCTAGCAGCATCTCTTTCGACACAAGTTTCAATTGGAGCCCATATGATGTGGCATTCAATTTTTGCAAACTTTGGACAAGAGACAATGATTCCAGCTCTGTCTTTTCTAGTCATTGCTGTGGAATCATATACTACAGATTGCCCATTGTTTAACGCATAAATGGCTCTTTGCTGCATTATAGAAAATACTTCGTTTGGATTGCCTTGGACGGATTCATCACCATACAACTCTGCACGAATAGAGTCAGAAGATAGATGAATTGTATTATGATTTTCTTCAATATATTTCTTGGCATAATAGGTTTTGCCAGCGCCTGGAATTCCGCAGAGTAATACCAAAGTCGGTCTATTCATCTCAATCACCAATCTCTTTCTTAATAGCAATTTTCATAATATTGTACTGAACATCATCAAGCAGCATATCAACATCTTTATCAACTTCTTTAGAACAGTTTTCTAAATATTTGTCGCACATTTCATCGATAGAGTTAATTGCCCAGTCAGCAACTTTACGGGCCTGTTCTAGATTAAAAAGAGATCCATCCTTAACCTTTTTGAGAAATGTTGATGTGTTTGACTGTAAACAATCTTCATATGGTTCTCCATTAATATATCTTTCAAGATATTCTTTTACTCTAAAAAGATGATGTAGCTGTTTTGGATCGTATCCAAATTTCTCAATCCATGCCATTCGCGCAGGATAGTGATGCTCCATCGCAAAATATTTTTCCTTGGCAATGCCTCTCATAGATTTAATAGATTGCACTGGAGAATAGTGAGCAATTGCTTCACGAATATTTACAAGCCTATTCCATTCATCCTTATACATAGAATTTACAATGCAATATGGGGTAAAAAGAATTTCTAGAAAATTTAAATTTTGTTTTCTAAACGTCTGGATATAAAGACGAATGTCTTTAAAATCGATATGCTCTTCATTTTCTCTGATATGGGTTGTACTTACAGCTTTGCTGTTCATAGCAATTTCTTTGAATGTCGGAGTAACAATTAGCTTAGTATCCACATCAGAGCCTTCGTAGTCAAGTCCATAGTTGCCGCTGCCTTGATAAAAGATACCTACGATTCTATCTTCTGGAAAGTATTCGAAAGCTTCATTATAATGCTCTCGAACACGATCCATAATCCACTGATCACTATGAAAGTTCATATTTAATCACCTTTATATTCAAATACGGGCATTGGCATCAACTTAAATAGATTCTTTTCATGCATTCTATCAATTTTTGCCTTTGCCTCTTCATCATCACAAATTCCAGTTCTAATGTATTTGTTTAGAACTTCGTATGTAAAACCAAAATTATCTTCATCAGTTTTGCCGCATAGACCATCGGACGGAGTCTTGTGTGTTAGCTCATAAGGTAGACCGCAAGCATCACCAATAGCAACAACTTCATCAGCAGTTAGCTTTGCAAGAGGACAGAAGTCACCAACATTGTCACCCCAACGAGTTGAATAGCCAATGTAGCTTTCAGATAGATTATCAGTGCAAGCAACCCTGCCGTTGACGCTTTGAGAGACTGCATAAAGTGTTGCCATGCGAATACGAGGTGGAATGTTAATTATAGTTTGATCTGAAAGTTCAACATACTTACGAATATGATATTTTAAGCTATCTACTGTTGAACCAATATTGACAACCATATATTTTATTCCAAGATATTCACAAACAACATAGGAGTCATCCAAATCTGCTTGATAATCATTCGGCATCAGTACACCAACAACTCTGTCATTTCCAAGCGCTTCAACACAAAGAGCAGCAACTACACTAGAGTCCTTACCGCCACTAATACCAATAACAGCATTACATCCTTTGCCATTATGCTCAAACCAATTTCTAATCCATTCTACACAATCGTTTTTCACTTTTACTGCGTCAAACATAGAATCAACCCCTATCATATTCACAAATTAACACATCATTATCTGTAAAAGTTTCTTCAATCATCTTATACACAACATTCCAGTCTCCGCCACCTCTGCAACACGACATCTTGAATGGAATTGCAATTGTTTTGCCGTGGAAATGTTTATTTACCAACGACAGTGCCTCGCCAAGAGCTTTATAGTCTGTATAGCATTTGCCATCATAACCATAGTCCTTTTGCGCAAAGAGATTCACAACCGCCTGCTTTTCATTGATAAATACAGTTTGTGCACATCCAAGCAGCCGTTCTTTTGTTGCAGTTCTACAAGCATACATATATTGACCGTATACCCATGGCCATTTTTGACGTACCTGTTTTGCAACACCGCTATTCATAGCACCGCTGCAATTAACCTGGTGCAGAATTACATCCGCACCAGATTCAAGAACATCACACTTTATATGTTTAATCATACATTTCACCTCGAATTTCCATGAAGTCATAGAACTTTGTCAACCTACCATTTTTAAATACAGTTTTTAGTTCTGTAAATTCATTTTCAATCCAATGATCAAATTCGTCAGTACATACAAAGCCTCCGTCTAGATTTTTAGAGACCATGCAGCATCCTTTATGACTCTTCTTTAGATTGTCCTCATCAGTCTTTGGGTCTTTGTAAATAAACAGCTTCTTGTCGCCAAACTCACCAAAAGTGGCCTTCATTGCCATACCAAATGTATCTCTGGTAATAACAGTCATTTTATTATCATCATCAAATAATGCATGGAAGCAGAAAGCACCAACACCAAAAACAACATTGTTTGCTGCAAATCCACGTTCTTTTAGAATCTCATAAATCTGATGTACGCGGTTTAAAGTACAACCATCACCATAAATTAGACCAATGTGTGGATCTAGCTCTTTATATCCCCTACTGTTAACTTTGCCGCCAAAAACATCCCAAAGCTTCTCAATAGTACGAACAGAGATGTCAACCATGTCGCCGGAATCTGGTCTAATAAGAAGCTTACCATTGTGTGCCATGATTTCGTCTTTACAAGCTGGAATGATGTTGTCTACCATATTCCAATAGTCGTATGTATCAGAAACCATAGAGAAAGATGTATTTGGATACAGTTCGGTCAACAGTCGCTTAACAAAAGTAATCTCGTCGCCATCAATAGCGAAGTTTGCTCCCATAACAGAATGTTCAGTAGATACTGCGCCTCGACCAATACCGTTACCTTTGCAGTCGGCTGCATAATGTCCGTTGATATAAGGTAGGGCAGGAATAGTGGAAGTTTTGTTAAAGCTCAGAAGCCAGGAAGCAGATGCCCGAATAGAATCTTCCATGCATGACATACCACGCATACCGAAGTCTGCCATAGCCATGAACGGATCAGCACCGTCCGTAGTCTCCTTATAATACTTCTCAGCCAAGTCATGATAGGCCTTACCGATAGTTGCATAAGCACAGGGGGCCCACAGTTCTGCTTGGAGGATACATTCAACCCACTGAACAACCCACGCAAAGTCAGGATGAGTATTGGTCATTTCAACTACTGGAATTCCCATGTTCACGACAGAACCTTCAGGCAGTGCACGAATTTCTAGAGGGAGA